>Ga0172381_10000050_pt1 | contig 122491 bp, 132 predicted proteins | sample Leawel6488metaG_FD_119754 | JGI IMG/M metagenome (GOLD analysis project Ga0172381, IMG submission 119754) | Leachate microbial communities from a municipal landfill in Southern Ontario, Canada - Leachate well 64-88 metaG | ecosystem: Engineered > Solid waste > Landfill > Unclassified | place...
ATGGATTGATAATAGATGATTCTTCTGTGTCAAAAAGACAGATTGCTTCTGAAAATGAAGAACTAATAAAATAGTTATGGATTTTTATGATTCTATAATTTCTTCACTAAAGATGGTTGTAAAGAATAAAATGCAATCGTTTTTGACTATGCTTGGAATAGTGATAGGAATAATGGCGGTAATAATCGTAATGTCGTTGGGAGCAAGCGCTCAAGAATTCATTTTGGGGCAGATCAAAAGTTATGGTTCTAATATGATTGCAATTCTCCCTGGAAGTGCAGATGATTCTGGAGCCCCTGCCAGCGCATTTGGAATAATCTCGACCAGTTTAAAAAACAAGGATATTGATGACATTATAAATCTCCGCAATCCTCATGTTGAAGGAATTTCTATGTATGTGAAAGGAAATGATGTTTTAAATAGAAACGATAAAAGCGTGGCGGTGACTTTTTATGGGACTTCGGCCAGCTATCCGGAAATAGAGAATAGCGTACTCGAAAAAGGAAGATTTTTTGATGAAACCGAAGCTGATTCTAGCTCAATGGTTGTTGTTTTGGGGAGCAAGGTTGCAAGCGAGCTTTTTGATGATGATAATCCATTGGGACAGAAAATAAAGATTAAAAAATCAAATTTTTTGGTTGTAGGTGTTTTTAAATCAAAAGGAGGTAATTTTATCCAGGATCAGGATAACCAGATTTTTGTTCCTATAAAAACAGCGCAAAATATCTTACTCGGGATAAATTATTTGGATTTTGCCAGAATACGAGTTGATAAAACGGAAAACCTAGATATCGTGACGGAGGAGGTGACTCAAGTTTTAAGGGATAATCATAATATTGATAATTCTGACGAGGATGATTTTTCTGTAAGGTCTGTTGCGCAAGCGCTTGAGGTCATATCGGGAGTGACCGATATGTTAAAATTTTTTCTTGTAGCAGTGTCGGCTATTTCCTTGATAGTTGGCGGTTTTGGAATAATGAATATAATGCTGGCAATAATACAAGAGAGGGTGAAAGAGATAGGTCTTAGGAAGGCATTGGGAGCCACGAGCAGAGATATTGTTTGGCAGTTTTTGGTTGAAACCATAACGATAACTTTTATAAGCGGAGTTATTGGAATAATTTTGGGAATCGCGATTTCCTTTGTTGCTGCCAAAATAATTTTAGCCTTGGGATATAGTTGGACGTTTATCGTTTCTTACGATGGGATATTATTGGGATGCATAGTGTCGATAGTCATAGGAATTATTTTTGGAATATTGCCCGCCTTTAGGGCAAGCAAATTAGATCCGATTGAAGCTTTGAGATATGAATAATTTTTTGAAATATTTTGTAATAGCGTTTGATAATCTGAAGAAGCAGAAATTGCGAACATTTTTGACTGTTTTAGCAATGGCAATAGGAATAGCGTCTTTGGTCGTGATGATTACCGCTAGCGAAAATTTTAGCAAAGGAATAATGGCACAGCTTGATATATACAGTCCCAATTCTATAAATATTGAAGTAAGGGTTCCTGGGAATAAGACAGATATGAATATAAACGTGACAACTTTTAAGAATTCTGACGTTGATGCAATACGGAAGGTTCATAATGTTAATCAGGTATATAGTTATGTGACTGCTCAAGGATCGATAAAATATAATAATGAAAAAGATGTCGTATTAATCTTTGGTTATGGGGCTGAAGCAGGAGAGGTAGAAAAGATGGATTTTGAATCGGGAGGATTTTATACCGTTGAGCAAGAAAATTCATTATCATCGGTTGTTGTTTTGGGAAAGAGCATAAAAGGACAGTTATTTGGAGATGCTGAAGCTGTTGGAGAGAAAGTGTATATAAAAGGGAAAGCTTTTGAAGTGGTGGGGGTTATGAAAGCAAAAGGGGGCGGCTTTGGGATAGATATGGATAAGATAATATATATCCCTTCGAAAGTGGTGCAGAAAAAAATATTGGGAACAGATTATGTGATGGGAGTGATGGCGTTAGTCAGGGATGCAGGAAAAATCAATGAAACAAAGGATGAAATATTATCATTAATGAGGGAAAGACACGAAATCGATAACGAGAATAAGGATGATTTTGAAGTAATGACAATGGAAGAGGCCAGAAAAATGGTAGATTCTATATTATCTGGGGTTACGTTTCTGCTTATGGCGCTTATAGGAATTTCTCTTGTTGTTGCCGGAGTTGGAATAACCAACATAATGTATGTGACTGTTGTTGAAAGAACCTTTGAAATAGGGTTGCGTATGGCTATTGGAGCCAAAAAAGCTGATATAATGTGGCAATTCATTGCCGAGGCTCTGCTTTTAACTTTTATGGGAGGCGTATTGGGGCTTTTGGTTGGTTCGGGGATAAGCTATTTGATATATTATTTAGCGGTTGTGTTTGGTTTTTCGTGGTCGCCAGATGTTCCGCTTTGGACTTTTGTCTTTTCTTTTGTTTTCTCTGGGATGGTCGGGTTATTTTTTGGAGTTTATCCTGCAAGGAAGGCTTCAAACTTAAACCCAATAGAAGCAATAAGAAGGGAATAAAGAACGTGCAAAATTTACATTTGATCGCTTGAATATGTCTTTTCTCCAACACAAATTTCTTGCTAGAAATTTGTCTGTTTGCTCTCAGTCAGAGCAAAAGGTGGAGAAAGACATATTCAAGCTTTGATATTAATAAAATTTTAACGTGCCAAGGGAAGGGAAAAAAAGAAAAGGAAAAAGACAAAGAAAAAGAAATATCAAAAACAATTGCATGTATGAAATTTTAACGTGCCAAGGGAGTAAAAAAGAGAAAGAGGTTGATTGCTTCGCAATCTTTTAAAGGATATATTTAAAAAATAAAAAATAATTTGAAAATATATGAAAAATACATTACAAAATTTGGCAAAGGCTTTTACGGGGGAAAGCCAGGCAAGAAATAGATATACTTTTTATGCAAAAGTGGCAAAAAAAGAAGGATATGAAAGAATTGCCGAAATATTTACTTTGACTGCCGATCAGGAAAAAGAGCATGCTCATTGGCTGATGAAGCTGATGGTCGAATTGCAAAATAAACTAGGCGAGCAAAATCAGCCGTTAAAAGTTGAGGCTGATGTTCCAACCGTTTATGCAACGACCGTTGATAATCTTAAGGCGGCTATTGCGGGCGAAAATTATGAATATACTTCGATGTATCCAGAATTTGCAACCGTTGCGGAGGCTGAAGGGTTGGGAGAAATTGCCGATAGATTGAGGGCAATTGCGAAGGCTGAAGAACACCATGAAGAAAGATATAAGAAAATATTGGAACAAGTTGAAACAGGAAAGTTTTTTAAAAAAGACGAACAAATTACTTGGGTGTGCCGTGAATGCGGTTATCAGCATTTGGGGTTTGAACCGCCAATCAAATGTCCTTCATGTGACCACGAAAAAAGTTTTTATGAAAGAAAGTGCGAAGAATTTTAAATGGAAAAAATCTCTCAAAAAGGGAGATTTTTTTATTTGAGTTGGATTGTTTTTTTTGGTAATATAAGATCATATGTCGCCCCAAAAAAATAAAAAAAGCAGAAGTATATTTTACATATTACTTTCATTGTTCTTCATAGTTCTCGGTTTCGGGTTGATTTTTTATTTTTATTTGGACAGAGCCTATACGGGAAAGATATATCCTAATGTTTATGTGGTTGGAATAGACGTAGGAGGAAAGGATGTGATTGAAGCCAAACAAATGATTTCCAATAAGGTTTCATCGGTCAATCAGGATGGAGTAACTGTGTATCACAATGCTAGCAGAGTTGTGATTTATCCGATAAATTCATCTTCTGATGGCGAAACAACAGAAGTATTGATTGATTTTGATATCGATAAGACAATAGAAGATGTTTATTTGATAGGAAGAAGCGGTAATGCTTGGAATGATTTTAGAGATAGGTTGGAATTATTTTTGTTCAAGAAATACTCATTGAACAATTTTGAAGTAAGTTTGGACAACCAAAAGATCTCTAGCCTGTTAAAAAGCTTTTTTAATGCTTATGAGTCGAATAATGCTTCTTATTATATTGACGAAAATGGAGACATACAGGCTGGATCGGAATATAGGGGGCGAAAAATAGACTACGATAAGACCATTTTTCTGATGAAAAATAATCTGGAGCGTCTCGATTTTTCGAATATACAACTTGTTTCTGCTGAAGATTCGCCCTTAATCACAAAAGAAGATTGTTTAAGATCGATTGAAGGAGCAAAAAATATTGCAAGCTTGGCGCCTATAGTCTTGAGCTATGAAGGAAAGGAATGGAGCATTGAAAAGAAAGATATCATAAATTGGATGTTTTTAGAAAAGAATAGCGAAGGATATTTGGAGATAAGCTTGAGCAAGGAAAAAATAATCGATTACCTGAAAAGCAATATCTCAAAAGACATAAATATAAACCCAATAATGCCGAAATTTTCGATTGAAAACGGAAAAGTAAAAAACTTTATTCCGGGAGAAGGAGGAATAGAGATTGACCTTGATGCTATGGCGAATTCCTTAGCAATGATTCCGATTGGCAGAGAAAAATATCTGACAGTTCCGGTAAAAAAAGCAACGACTTCGGCTGATATAAAAAGTGAGAATGGCACTAATTTTAGAATCAAAGATATTATTGGGCAAAGTTCTTTGTCTTTTGCTGGATCAACGGCTAAGCGAATAAAAAATATAACTAATGCCTCTAATGCGATAAATGGATTACTGATAAAACCTAACGAAGAATTTTCGGCAATAAAAACCCTTTCGCCGATAGACGGGACAAACGGGTACGCAAAAGAGATAGTGATAAATGGACGAGATATAAAATATGAATATGGCGGAGGAGTTTGCCACTTGAGCACAACATTATTCAGAGCAATATTGGATTCGGGCTTGCCGATAACAATGAGGCAGAACCATTCATATAATATGCCATATTATTATCCTGCAGGGACAGACGCTTCTGTTTATGACCCTAAGCCTGATTTGAGATTTATAAACGATACCGGTAATTATGTGTTGATCCAGTCGAAAGTTGTTGGTTCGGAATTGGTAATCCAATTATGGGGAACTGATGATGGAAGAATAATCACTAAAGGAAAATCTGTTGTTTATAATGTTATAAATCCCAATCCGGCCAAGATGACTCCAACGGATACTCTTCCCAAGGGTAAGATCAGTTGCAGTTATGCCGCTTATTCCGGAGCAGATGCTTATTTTGATTATAAGGTGGAATATAAAGATGGCACTATAAAAGAAAAAAGGTTTAATTCTCATTATGTTCCCAGACAAGGAGTATGTATGGTGGGTGAATAGGGGTGTGTAAAATTTATATTTGATCGCTTGAATATGCCTTTTCTCCAACACAAATTTCTTGCTAGAAATTTGTCTGTTTACTCTCAGTCAGAGCAAAAGGTGGAGAAAGACATATTCAAGCTTTAATATTAACAAAATTTGAACGTACCAAAAGGGAGGAGAAAGAGAAAATGGTGGATTGCTTTCGCAATCTTTTTAATAGCTGGTGCTTGGACCAGCCGTCTTCGCCCCTTCGCATCGGTTCTTGTTAGAACCGGCTCAGGCTGGCTCGCTTTCAGACAAAGCTCCGCTGCTGATTAAAATCAGCCTCAAGGAAACCGTCACCAAGCTTACTTAAAGGGTGGAAGGTTAAAAGTGGTGGATTGCTTTCGCAATCTTTTGAAAAGATTAGTGATTTGTAATCAGTAACCAGTGATTAGGACTTTGTAGTTTTCTTTAAAAAAAACTTTTAAGTCTATAGATTCCTGACCAAATCTTTCTTTAAGGGGGTGTATTGAAAAATTTGGAAAAAGTGCTACTATGTAGTTTCAAATGGAATTTGCAATCCAAGGAAAAATGGTGCCGCAGGGGGATCAACCTAAGGCAATAGATGCTTTGGCGCGCGGATATGAAAGAGGATTAGATAAGCAGACCCTACTTGGTGTTACCGGTTCAGGAAAAACATTCACTATCGCCAACGTCATACAACGTATCCAGAAGCCAACTCTGGTGGTTTCGCATAATAAGACTTTGGCAGCCCAGCTTTGCAATGAGTTCCGTGAGTTTTTTCCTAAGAATGCCGTAGAATATTTTGTCAGTTATTACGATTACTACCAGCCCGAGACATATATGGCTAACACCGATACCTATATAGAAAAGGAAGCCCAGATAAACGAGGAAATAGACAGGTTGAGGCATGCGTGCACTCAGGCGCTAATGACGCGAAAAGATGTAATAATAGTTGCATCAGTTTCGTGTATTTATGGATTGGGTTCTCCAGAGCAGTACAAAAATGTAATCCTTGTTCTTGAAGCAGGGCAAAAAATAAATAGACAGGAATTGGCCAGGAGATTGATTGATATGCAATTCGAGAGGACAAATGCTGATTTGTTGTTTGGAACATTCAGAATGCATGGGCAAGTCCTTGAAATCATGCCGGTAAATCAGAAGTTAATTTATAGGATAGTGATTTCGGAAAAAATAGAATCCATAGAAATAATTGATCCAATAAGAAAAAATATTTTGGAAGAGATAAACAGAATAGATCTTTTTCCGGCTAAGCACTATGTAATAAATGATAAGATAAGAACTAAAGCTATTGGGGATATTAAAAAGGAACTTGAAGAAAGGCTGAAATTTTTTGATAAAGAAGAAAAAGTGCTTGAGTATGAGCGGCTAAAAAGGAGAGTTAGATATGACATAGAGATGATAGAAAATATGGGATATTGCCAAGGGATTGAAAACTATTCGATGCATTTTGACGGAAGAAAACCTGGTGAACCTCCATATACATTGATAGATTATTTTAAAGAAACGGTGGATGATTTTTTGGTAGTGATAGACGAGTCTCATGTTACCTTGCCGCAGGTAAGGGCAATGTATAACGGAGACAAAGCCCGAAAAAAATCTTTAATTGATTATGGATTCAGACTTCCGAGCGCTTACGACAATAGGCCATTAACGTATGATGAGTTTTCTAATTTGGCCAAAAAGATAATATATGTTTCGGCTACGCCGACCAGTTATGAAATAGATAATAGCGAGCAGATAGTGGAGCAGATCGTAAGACCGACCGGATTGGTTGATCCGGAGGTAATAATAAGGCCGATCGTTTCTTCCAGTAGCAATTTATCGCAAATTGATGATCTGATAATCAGGATAGAAGAACAAGTTGCAAAAAAAGAAAGAACTTTGGTTACCACTCTGACTAAGAGAATGGCAGAAGATCTTAATGATTATCTCGAGAAGAAAAAGATAAAAGTAAGGTATTTGCATAGCGACATAAAAACTTTAGAAAGAATAGACATAATAACCGATTTAAGAAGAGGAAAAATAGATGTGATAGTAGGAGTAAATCTTTTGAGAGAGGGGCTGGATATTCCGGAGGTGTCGCTGGTGGCGGTATTAGATGCAGATAAGGAAGGATTTTTGAGAAATGAAACCAGCTTGGTCCAAACAATAGGAAGGGCTGCTAGAAATGTAAATGGAAAGGTAGTGCTTTATGCCGACAATATAACAGACTCTATAAAGAAGGCTGTGAGTGAAACAGACAGGAGAAGGGAGATCCAATTGAAATATAATCTGGAAAATAATATAACTCCAAAAACTATTGAAAAGAATATAAAAAATATACTTGAGGAATTTGGCCTCGAAATAAGAAAGACAAAGAAGAGAAGATTTACCGAAGAAATACTGAGAATGGATATGGCGGGCGATAATAGGCCGCTCAAGGAAATAATAATGGATAAAAAACAGCAGATGAAGAAAGCTGCCGATGACTTGGAATTTGAGCTTGCAGCGATACTTAGGGATGAAATCCACAAATTAGAAAAAGAAATGAGAAAAAAATAGAATGAAAGATAAAATAATAATAAAAGGCGCGAAGGAGCATAATCTGAAAAACGTATCGTTGGAGCTTCCTCGCAATAAAATGGTTGTGTTTACTGGTCTTTCCGGTTCGGGAAAGTCGAGCTTGGCTTTTGATACAATTTTTGCTGAAGGCCAGAGAAGATATATAGAGTCTCTTTCTTCTTATGCGCGCCAGTTCTTGGGCGGAATGCAAAAACCGAATGTAGACGAAATAGAGGGACTGTCTCCAGCAATATCGATAAGCCAAAAGGCTCACAGCGCCAATCCTCGCTCGACCGTAGCGACTATTACTGAAATATACGATTATTTAAGGGTGTTGTACGCCAGAATCGGAAAGCCTTATTGTCCCAAATGCAAGATCGAGATTGAGAAAATGACAATAGATGAAATAAGAGCAAAAATAACCTCTGCAGTAGGGGAGAAAAATATTGAAGGAAATCTGGTAATAATGTCTCCGGTTATAAGAGGAAGAAAGGGAGAATATTTTCAGATGCTTCAAGATATATACGAATCGGGGTATTTGGAGGTAAGGATAGATGGAAAAATGAAAAGCCTTCGCGAAAGAGTTGATCTGGAAAAAAATAAGATCCATACGATTGAAATAGTAATAGATAAGATGTATTTTGCTGGAGTGGATAGCGATTTTGAGTTCCGTTTGAATGAAGCCATTGAAAATGCTGTTGATATGTCTAATAGCTTGTGCGCCGTGATTTATCCTGACGGTCATGAGCAAATTTTTAGTACAGAGTTTTCTTGTCCGAAATGCGGTTTTAGTTTCCCGGAAATAGAACCAAGATTATTCAGTTTTAACAGTCCTTATGGATTTTGTCCGGAATGCCATGGACTTGGTATTGAGAATATTTTTAGCACAAAACCTTGCAGTGTATGTGGAGGAAAAAGATTAAACAATAATGCCCTAAGTATAAAGATCGATACCAAAAATATATACGAGGTTACCACTATGAATGTGGACGAGGCGATAAAATTTTTTAACGAGCTTAATTCCCGACTTGATAAGAAGCAAAAAGAAATTGCCGAAGTAGTGTTGAATGAGATCAAAAATAGGCTTAAGTTCATGCTGGATGTAGGATTGCATTACATAAGCCTCAATAGATCGGCAGGAACTTTGTCGGGCGGAGAATCGCAGAGGATAAGGCTTGCTTCTCAGATCGGCACTAAATTGGTAGGAGCGTTATATGTGTTGGATGAGCCGACAATAGGATTGCACCAGCGTGACAATGAGATGCTTGTGAAAACCTTATGCAATTTAAGAGACGCTGGTAACTCTATAATAGTCGTAGAGCATGATGAGGATACTATATTGGCCAGTGATTGGCTGGTTGATTTCGGCCCCCGAGCGGGAAAGCATGGAGGGGAGATAATATATTCGGGAATACTTGAAAACTTATTATCAGTAAAAGATGAAAAACGGGTTTTTGATTGCGCATGCCAAGGAAATCCAAAGAAGTCTTTGACCGGAAAATACTTGAGAGGAGAAGAGCAGATAGAGTTGCCAGAAAAAAGAAGAAAAGTAGATGATAGTACAATGCATCTGAAGATAATAGGAGCTCATGAAAACAATCTTAAAAATATAGACGTTGATATCCCTTTGGGAAGATTTATCTGTTTGACGGGAGTGTCTGGTTCGGGAAAATCGACCTTGCTGAACAACGTTATCCATCAGTATGTAACCGGAAAAATAAATCATGTGAAAAGAGACATAAAAATAAAAGATGTTAAAAATGTTGATTATCTGGACAAGGTAATAAGGATAGACCAGTCGCCCATAGGAAAAACTCCACGTTCTAATCCTGCTACCTATACCAAAGTATTTGATGAAATAAGAGAGATATTTTCTATGACCCCGGAAGCAAAAATGAGAGGATATGATATGGGCAGATTCAGCTTTAATAAGCCTGGTGGCAGATGCGAGCATTGCGAAGGAAAAGGAAGTATGGAAATAGAAATGCATTTCTTGCCTAATGTGGAAATAGAATGCGATGTTTGCAAGGGAAAAAGATTTAATAGGGAAACACTTTCTATACATTACAAGGATAAGGACATATCTGAAATATTGGCTATGACAATAGAAGATGCCGATGCTTTTTTTAAGGATATTCCTTTCATAAATGATAAGCTGAAAGTCTTGAATGAAGTCGGGTTGGGATATTTGACTCTTGGCCAGCCGGCAACAACGCTATCGGGAGGAGAATCGCAGAGAATAAAGCTGAGTCGAGAGTTATCTAAGCATGGAACAACAAAAACATTATATCTTTTGGATGAGCCGACAACAGGATTGCATTATGACGATATCAAAAAATTGATAGTGCTACTGCAAAGATTAGTTTCTCAGGGGAATACGGTGCTTGTAATCGAACATAATTTGGATTTTATAAAATGCGCTGATTGGATAATCGATCTCGGGCCAGAGGGAGGAGATATGGGCGGACAGCTGGTGGGAGAGGGTACTCCTGAAGAAATGACTAGAAAAAATACTTGGACTGGAAAATATTTAAGAAGGGTTATTAAAAAATAATGAATATCCGTGAAAAAATAAAAAAACTTCCAGATGTTTCCGGGATATATCTCTTTTACAAGAATAAAGAATTGATGTACGTGGGAAAAGCTACTTCGCTTAAAAAAAGAGTAGCTAGCTATTTTACTGGAAAAAGGAACTCAAGACCGATAGAAACTATGATATCGGAGATTGATGATGTCGGGCATGTTGAGACAGATTCTGTGATAGAGGCTATAATATTAGAAGCTAACTACATAAAGAAATATCAGCCTAAATATAATGTTGAGGGGAAAGACGATAAAAGCTGGAATTATTTGATATTAACAAAAGATGATTTTCCGCACTTAGAGGTGGTTCGTGAGCATAATTTGAAAAAAGAGGACAAAAAAGGTTATAAATATCTGTTTGGACCCTTTCCTTCTATAAAAACCAAAGAAATGTTAAAGATACTGCATAGCCTTTTTTATGTTTCACGATGTGGTCCTGGGCAAAAAAATCCGTGTTTTGACTATCAGTTGGGGCATTGCTTGGGCGTATGTACTGGTGAAGTGGGACGAGTGGAGTATAGGGAAAGAGTAATAAAGCCTTTGGTTTATTTTCTTTCCGGCAAGAAAAAGACACTGCTCAATAATTTGGAACGACAGATGAAGCGTTTTAGCAGAGAAGAAAGATATGAAGATGCTAGGCAAGTGAGAGATCAGGTAAAATCATTATCTCGGATAAGGGATATTGCCTTGCTTGATAAAAGCTTTTTGAGCGATAGCTTTGATGAAGACACTGAAAAAAAAGCATTGAGGGTCGAAGGGTATGATATTTCTAATTTTGGCATCGATGCTAAAGTCGGGAGTATGGTGGTATTTGATGGTAAGAACATGGCAAAGAGCGAATACAAAAAATTTAAGATCAAGAAAGTCATAGGACAGAGCGATGTTGATTGTTTGAGAGAAGTAGTTGAGCGAAGATTTCAACATCCTGAGTGGCAATATCCCGATGTAATACTTGTGGATGGAGGAAAGCCTCAGGTGAATACAGTCAAAAGATTGATCAATCAATTAAGAATCGGTATTCCGGTAATTGGAATAGCAAAAGGAAAAGACAGAAAAAAAGACGAATTCATATATGGAAAACAGGATAAAAATTTTTTGACTTGGATTAATGAAAACCAGAAGAACTTGATAACCATAAGGGATGAGGCGCATCGGTTTGCTGTTTTTTATCAGCGTCAGACCTTAAGAAAAGATAAATTAAAACAAAAATGAAAAAAGCAAAAAAAATAGAACTGCTTTCTCCGGCAAAAGATTATGCATGCGGAGTTGCTGCCATAAATTCTGGAGCCGACGCTGTGTATATCGGGGGGCCGAAGTTTGGAGCGAGAACTGCTGCCAGTAATTCTATAAGAGATATTGGAAACTTAATAGAATATGCTCATAAGTTCAGAGTGAAGGTTTATGTTGCCATAAACACGATTGTTTTTGACAATGAACTCCCTGAAGTGAAAGAAGAAATAGAAAAGGTATATAAGCTTGGCGCTGATGGAATAATAATCCAGGATATGGGAATCCTTGAAATGAATCTTCCTCCGATCAAAATTATTGCCAGTACGCAGTGCAATAATTATGACCTAGAAAAGATAAAGTTTTTTGAAAAGATAGGAATAAAGAGAGTAATATTAGCAAGAGAACTTTCACTTGAACAGATGAAAAAAATAAGCGAGGAAACTTCACTTGAGTTGGAAGCTTTTGTTCATGGAGCACTTTGCGTTTCTGCGAGCGGACAATGCTATTTTAGCGAAGCAGTGGTAAAAAGAAGCGCTAATAGGGGGCATTGCTCCCAGCCATGCAGGCTTCCATATTCGCTAATCGATGCTGAAGGCAAGACACTGATTAAGAATAAGTTTTTATTATCGCTTAAAGATCTCAATCTTTCACAGAATATGGAAAATTTAATCGATGCGGGAATAACTTCATTCAAAATTGAGGGAAGACTGAAAGATGAATGTTATGTTTCTAATGTTACTTATTATTATAGGAAAAAAATTGATAGGATATTAAAAAGAAAAACCGAGTATGAAAGAAGCTCGGTTGGCAAGTCTGTTTGCAGTTGGGAGCCAGACATTGAAAAAACTTTTAATAGAGGCTTTACAGATTATTTTTTGAATGGAAAAGAAAACGATTTGCTTTCGGTGTCGCCGAAGTCAAAGGGAAAGTTGTTGGGCAAGGTGAAAACGATATCGAAAAACTATTTCATTCTGGAAAAGGGAGTTGAAGTTTCCAATGGGGATGGATTATGCTTTTTTGATAGGCGTGGAAATCTTGAAGGAAGCAATGTTATAAAAGTATTTGGTCCGAAGATATATCTGAATGATATGTCGGGACTGGAAGAAGGATTTTTGGTCTATAGGAATGTGGATACCAATTTTGAAAAGCAGTTGCGAGTAAATCCGATCAAGCGAGTGATTCCAGTTTTTTTTGAATTGGACGAACAGGATGATGGAGTAATATTAAAAGCCAGAGATGAGGAGGGAAATGAAGTATCTGTCAGTAAAAAAATCGAAAAGGAATTTGCAGAAAACGAAGAAGCTGCTTTAAATAATACAAAAGTCCAATTATCAAAATTGGGCGACACAATTTATGAAGCAAAGGAAATAAAGGTAAATCTGGAGAAGCCATTGTTTTTTAAAATGTCTTTTCTTAATTCATTGAGGCGCGAGGCAATTGAAATGCTTGATAGCGAAAGGGAAAAAACGTACAAGCGAGAAGAGTATAAGATAAATCCAACGAAGAATCCATTCATTCAAAAAGAGCTTTCTTACGAATATAATGTTTCTAATGCTCTGGCAGAAAATTTTTATAAAAGACATGGTTGTACAGAAATTGAGCCGGCTTTTGAGATATTAAGCGACAAAATGGGCAAAAAAATAATGACGACAAAGCATTGTTTGAGGAGATATCTCGGGAAATGCCTAAAAGAAAACCCAGGGAAGATAAAAGAGCCTTTGTATCTGGTAAATGAAAAGGGGTATAAATTCTTGCTGAAATTTGACTGCAAGAATTGCCAAATGGAAATTTATTTCCGAGCATAAAAAATAAGGGAAAAAGAAGTTTTTAAGGCTTCTTTTTTAAATTGACATAATATTTTCTAGGAACTAAAATCAAACTATGAAGAAAGTATGCACATTATGCTTTATCAAAGAAAACGATAAGATTCTTTTAGGGATGAAAAAGAGGGGATTCGGACAAGGGAGATGGAATGGTTTTGGTGGAAAAGTAAAAGAGGGGGAATCGATAAAACAGGGGGCGGTAAGAGAGTTTGAGGAGGAATGCGGAATGAGGGCAATTGATCTTGAAGAAGTGGGGGTAATAGACTTCTCTTTTTTGGATAATGGAGAAAAGTTGGAAGTCCATATTTTTGACATTTTGAAATATGAGGGAAAGCCCAGTGAAACCGAAGAGATGAAACCGGAATGGTTTTATATAAAAGATATACCATTTTCTTGCATGTGGCCCGATGATACTTATTGGATGCCATTGTTTTTAAGCGGTAAAAAAATAAAGGCCAGTTTTGATTTTGATAATCAAGACAAGATCAATAAGTATGAAATAATGGAAATATAAAAATGATGGAAATTTTTTTTAAAGATATAAAAAAGGAAAAACTGGAAAAGATAGATAAATTGCGCGATGGATGCTGGATAAATATTGAAAAGGCTGCAGACAGTGATTTGGAATATATTGCCGAAATAACGGGATTGCAGATAGCTGATTTAGAGGATGTGCTTGATCAGTATGAATTGCCCCGTATAGAAAGGGAGGGTGAAAACATAATTCTTTTTGTGAGAGATATTGCTACTAATCAGGGGGATTCTTACACCAGTCCTTTGGCAATAATTATCACAAATCGTTATTTTATTACTGCTTCTATTGGGAAAAACAAGACCATTGCAGGGATGATTGCGAATGGATTTTCAGCTTCCACCACGCAAAGAACGAAACTGCTGATAAATATACTGCTCAGTATATCTAAAAATTTTATGAAGGAAATAAAGACTGCGAAGGCGGAACTTTCTCAAAGAAAGAAAAGCTTGGAGAGAGTTGAAGATATAGATGTGATAAAACTTATTGAAAAAGAAGATGTTCTTGACCAATATATCTCTGCCTTAACTCCCATGAAAAACACGATAGAGTCAATTTTTCAAGGGGGATATATACAGCTTTATAGTTTTGATAATGATTTGGTTGAGGACTTATTGATTGCAATCAGGCAATTGTTGGATAATTGTTCGACTACGGTTAAGAATATCAGAGCTCTTCGTGAGGCATACCAAGTGATTGTGACAAACCGTTTGAATAATACAATTAGGATATTAACGTCTTTAACTGTAATTTTGACAATTCCAACGATAATCGGAAGCTTATATGGGATGAATATAGATATTCCCGGAGAGAGCGACAAGTATGCATTTTATTATATACTTGCATTCATAGTAACAATTACAATATTGTTGTACATCTTATTTAAGCGAAAAAAATGGTTTTAAAAAAAATATGAAGAATATGAATAAAGAAGTTTCAAAATTTTTTGCAGGATTCTTTTTTGCCGTTATAGTCCTGCATATATTAGCAATAGTATCGGGATCTTTGCCCGTTGTTCTAAAGGGAATAGTTTTTGACTTTTCCTTTTGGACCGCCACATTAATGAGTTCTTTGGTGCTGGCGATAATATGCTCGTATATCGGCTGGGAGAAAAAGATGGCGAGTATGATTTCAATATCGCTAATATCTTTTGTGCTTCTAATAGTCTTGGGAAACAGTTTTTATTTCGTTAATAAAGAAAATTTTGTTTTTGCTGATAATAAGCTGTTGATGGCCAGTATTGCTGGGACTAAGGATCAAGATAAAAGCGTGAAGGATTTGAAAGGAGGACAGTTTGACGATTTGACTTATGTCTTTTCGCTTGGTTCGAATGGTAATGATTATGGAAGAACTGTTGCAGTTGATAAGAATGGTAATGCTTATATTGCAGGAGCGTTTCATGGAACAATAAATTTGGATAGCAAGGGAAGGGCAGAAAAAACATCTTTGGGGGGGATAGGCGATGATACGGATATATATTTGGCAAAGTATGACAAGCAGGGAAACTATATCTGGGGAATTTCTTTGGGTTCTATAGGTTATGACGCCCCAACAGCTATTAAGGTGGGCGAGAATTATGTCTATATATCGGGCTATTTCGGCGGAAAGACCGATTTTGACCTATCGGAAAAAGAGTTTGTTTTGGACGCTGGAATAGGAAGAGATGGTTTTATTGCCAAATACGATAGCGATGGACGATTTTTATGGGCTCAAAAAATAGGAAACGAGGAAAGTATTCCTTTTGAAAATAATGACATTGGATTTGATCAGGTTTCGGCAATCGGGCTTGATGAAAACAATAATGTTTATGCCACTGGATATTTTGATGACGAGCTGGTTTTTGACGACATAGATGGGAAAAAATTTTCCTTGGCGGCAAGCAAGTATTCGAGAAATATCTTTTTGATAAAATATAACGAGAATGGAAAAATAGTAAAGGCAATTTCTTTTGCAGGAGGACAGAGCAATGAACCAAGAGCTATTGTTGCGGATAAGGGGGGAATATTCTTGTCGGGAGTGTTTAATTCGAAAATGGCTTTTGATGCGGCTAATCCTAAAAAGTTTTCTTATACAAATGGCGGACAGGATCTATTCTTGTTGAAATATGATTCAGATTTAAATTATGCATGGTCGAAGAAATGGGGAGGATTATCGGATGATGATTTTGGTTCGATGAATATTTCGAGAGACGAAATGCTTTTACTTTCAGGCAGTTTTAGCGGCAGTATAAATTTTGAGGGAAAAAGATTGAAAAGCAAAGGAGGGAAAGACGCTTTTGTCTTACGAATAGATAAGGATGGCACGGTTTATTTTGCTAAACCGTTTGGAGGATCAGGAAAGGATGGGGCATATTGTGCAGTTACCGACAGTGTTGATAATGTTTATTTTGTGGGATATTTTAGCGGCAGTGTAAGCTTTGATCCTGTTTCAAGCGAACAGTCATCTTCAGTCTTGCAATCTTATAGCAGTGGGGACGCAACAGATGCTTTTATTGCAAAAATGAATAGAGAAGGGGTTTTTTCTTGGGCACGCTCTTTGGGGGGTGATGTTTCACTAGGTGATGAATTCCAAAATTTTTCCGGACTAGCCGTTGATGATCTTGATTATCCAATTGTAATCGGAAGTTTTGCGGGAACATATAACTCGCAAGATATAAATGTTTCTTCGCAAGGAGAACTTGATTCCATAATTATAAAATATAGCCCAGAAGGCTATAAAACTAATTAGAATATGAGAACACGAAATAACAGCAATAAAGGTTTTTATTTCATTATCGTAATCATTGTCGTAATTTTGGTTGCATATTCGTATAACCAGGGCTGGTTCGGCTTTTTATTCCAAAAGGAGGAAGTGAAGAATGTTGAAGAAAAGAAAAAGGAAGAAAATATTGAAAAGAAGTATGAATTGCAAACAAAAACAAGGAAAGATGAAATAAATGGAGCCACAATAGATGTCGAATATCCATATTTCAATACGTCTGTTGATGAAAGAATAAAAGAAGCGATAGATGCGAAAGTGAATGATTTTAAAAATTCACTTTCTGAGTCGATTGGAACTGATCAATTCTTAAACATTTCCTTTTTTAGCAGTAATTATTCGAGAAATATATATAGCATAAAATATACTATTATTTATAGCGGAGGAATACACCCGATTGAAGATGTGCAGTGCAATACTTATGATTTGGATAAGTCTAAGGAATTGCAGATTTCTGATATTTTTAAAGAAGATTCTGGTTATTTGAACAAGCTTTCAGAACTTGCGCGCGCTGAGCTGCTAAAGGATAGTGATGTTGATCCTTCATGGGCAAAAGAAGGAACTATGCCTAAGTCTGAAAATTTTAAGAATTTTACTTTAGATAAGGAAAATATAATATTTTATTTCGCTCCCGGTACGGTTGCTTCTAATGCGGCCGGAATCAAAGAAGTCAAGCTGCATCTCTCTGTGTTAAAATATTTTTTAAATAACCAGCTTATCAATTAATTATGAAAGTTTCTTTTTGTGGAGCTTGCCGAGAGGTAACCGGATCGTGCATACTTGTCGAAACAGACGAATGCAAGTTTTTGGTGGATTGCGGACTTTTTCAGGACGATAAATCGAAGATTAAGAATGCTTATAATTTTCCTTTTAACCCTTTGGACATAGATTTTGTCTTACTGACGCATGCTCATATTGATCATTGCGGAAGATTGCCCAAACTTTGCCGCGAAGGATTTTGCGGGAATATTTATACCACTCCCGCAACGATAAATCTGGCAGAGCAGATGATGATGGATTCGGCAAAGGTTTTTTTAACCGACAAGGATATCAGTCCTATTTATTTTCCTTCGGACGTGGAAACAACAATGAATTTTTTTTCTCCCATTTCTTATGGGAAAAATTATTCGATAAATAAAAACATAAGAGTACGTCTTAGTGATGCAGGACATGTTATTGGTTCGGCCATTTTTGAGGTATGGGTAAAGGAAGGGGGAATAGAAAAGAAACTGGTTTTTTCTGGAGACCTGGGAAACAGAAATGCTCCGATTGTAAGAGACACAGAGATAATAAATGGCGCTGATAGTGTTTTTGTGGAATCCACTTATGGAACAGAGAAACATGAAGACAGGGCAGAAGGAAGAAAGAAACTGAAAGAGGAAGTGTTAAGAACAATAGAAAACAAAGGAATTTTGATAATTCCTGTGTTTGCGCTTGAAAGAGCCCAAGAAATGATTTTTGAATTGAAGGATTTGTTTGAAAATGGCGGAGTTAGAAGCATTCCTGTTTTTTTGGATAGCCCTTTGGCGGTCAGAGTCACTGATATTTACAAGCAATATAAAAATCTTTTTGATGATGACGCAAAGCGTTTGGCAGGGTATAAGAAGGATGATCTTTTTAGTTTTGATTCGTTTAAAATGGTTAGAAAAAGAGGTGATTCTTTAAAATTTGATAGGTTGTCGGGTCCTAAAATAGTAATGGCCGGAAGCGGTATGTGTAATGGCGGAAGGGTGGTGGATTATTTGAAAAAAGAACTTCCTAATTCGAAGAATCGTCTTTTTATAATATCATTCCAAGCGGAGGGAACGCTAGGCAGGCAATTATCTGAAGGGGAAAAGAATGTTTTTATCGGGAATGCAAAAATAAGAGTAAGGGCAAGTGTTTCCCGAACAAAAGCATTTTCCTCGCATGCTGATTTTCCAAAAATCTTGGATTGGGTTCGGGAAATAAAAAATCCTCTTCCCCAAAACGTTTTCGTGTTGCATGGGGAGGAAGATAGTTCTACTGCATTGTCTGAGGCGCTTAAAAAAGAAACGGGATTGAATACAATTATTCCAACGTACGGAACGTATTACGAATTATGATTATTTTTTTAATTCTTCGCTTAGCGCTAAAATAGCTTTTGTTGAAATATCTGCCATTTCCTTTATGTTCCCCATAAAGGAATTTTTTTTAAGCTCTTGAACTACGGCTTTCAGTATCTTTTTTTTCTGTACTTTCGGAAGAAGCTCCATAAAACCTCGACCAGAGATTTTTTTGTTTTGTTTTTCGCCTTTTATTGTTATTCCTCCTTCCCAATAGTTAATCGTTCCAAAAATCATTTCTTGAGTTTTTTTAATCGGCGAAGTCCTGATAGATATCCCATATTCAGGAATGTCAATCTGATATTCAAGTTCGTATTTTGTATTGGTGGCCTTGCTGGTATATCCTGTTCCTAGCGAAAGCACAGATACTTTATTGGTTGAGAATATTTCTCCTTTTTTGTTAATAATGCTTGCGTGAGATGTTTTTATTTCGTTGCCATAGTTGAAACAAAGGATGTCTGTTCCGTCCGAAAGCTGAAGAGAGAACCATATCCATTCATCGTCACTGGTGAGCGGCGTTTGAGCCCATTGGTGATCCATCCACGACAGTCCGGTTACTTCTATCCATTTGTTATCAACCTTAATAAGTCCGGTTGTTTCCAGCTGGGTGAGAGAGTAGTAATAAGTCGTTTTTATTCCTAGATCGATAAAACCTTTTTTGTCTAGCAGGAGTGGAGGTTTTTTTGATTTTAATTCGAGATCGATAAAATCATTTGCAATATTATATTCAAAAGGCTTAGTTTCTCTGATTAGACATCCGTTATCATAATTTATCCATAGTAAGGGTTTTTGGAAATTATTTTTGTCTACTAAGCAAAGAGGATTAATCTTGCTGTAAGATGCTTTTTCTCCTGAAAGAAGATAGTGGGAGAAAAAGATATTTTTGAAAGGAAAGTTTTTTATCAAAGGTATATTTATTTTTTTTGTTTTTGCCGAGAATAGGCAGTTCATGAAGAAAAAATCTTTTCCATCCTTTGTTTTTAGATTTCCGTTAAAATACCACCATTCTATTATGTGATCATGCTTTTGTTCGTCTTGCGGGAAAACTATCGGACTAAACTCTTCTTTATATGTTTTTATGGTTTTTCTTTTTCCCATAGTGAAATAAAGGTTAAAAATTTTTTAGAAATAAGCAGGGATGCTTCTTGGCCAGTTATCTGTTTTGAATGGTACTTCATGATAGGGTCCATAAAAATAGTCCTTCCTATAGCAAAGCCGATTATCGAATCAAACTTTGAGGCTGATTTTAGCCATTGTTTGACTTTTTTATCGTCTTCACCCCGACCAAGGACGACGATCTTATCTTTTTTGGTTTCTTTGATCACTTTTTTCCAGCCGTTTTCGTCAAATCCTTCCAGCTTCCAAATAGAAGGCTTAAAAACAGACTTGATTTCCTTTATTGCTAGCGCTGTTTTTGAAGCTCTTATTCTTTTGTCGTACCCGCTTTTATCTTTGCATATGGATAGGTCATTTTTTGTTGGAGGAACAAGCAGCTCAAGTATTGTCTGTTGCTTATTTTTTTTGCAGAAGGCGGATATGCCTTCAAGAGTTTTTAACTGTTTCTTGTTGTCATTTATATTTTCTGGATTGTATCGGATGAGTATTTTGACAAAATCTGGGGCGATTTTTAGAATATGCTTTTCATAGTTTTTCCCATATTCCAATTTCAATATGCTTTCTCCGCTTTTTTCGATCGGAAGGCATATCTTTATATTTTTTTGTTTTGCGGAACTGATCACTCCTGCTCCGTACTCTTCATCAACCAAAACTGCGAAAGATTTCTTATCTTTCCTTTCTTTAAGAGAATATTCTAAACCGGTAAAGATTATCTGTTTAAGATTTTCTATTTCTTTTTTCTGTTCTTTGCTGGGCTTTTCTGCTCCTAGCACATCCTTAACAAAGGATGATCGGTGATCAAAAGGAAGTATGTATAATTTCATGTTTTTTATTTAATTATATAGAATATAGCATGCCTTGACAATTACATTGACATGGATTTTTGGGCAAGCTATGATTTCCATAGATTTACTAAAATATTTATGAAAAAGGAAAAAGACATACAAAATATAACTAAAGATAAGATACTGGAGATTTCGGGGCGGCTTTTTGTTAGGCATAGTTATAGGGGGGTTTCGTTGAGTATGATTGCCGAGAAGGTGGGAATAAGAAAGGCTTCTTTGTATTATTATTTTAAAAATAAGGAGGATCTTTATTTTGCTGCTGTTGAAAAAATGTATGCGGAGCTGGATAATGAGCTTGAGAAAATAATTATAAAAGATATTGACGCAGAAAAGAAGATAAAGCTCGTGATTACAGCTTATATCGATTTTTCACTGAAGAAAGAAAAGTTCATAAGAGTAATAATCCATAATTTTCCCTCGAGGAAAAAACAAAAGAGAAGATTCGATGCGCTTACTAAAAAAAGGGAAAGCATAATCTCAAAGCTTATTCCTTTGCTTCGCGATTGCATGAAGAAAAAAGCAGCCGGAATCGACCTTGAGATGATGACATATGTGATTATGGGAGGCATAAACCTGATAATGGAGGATTTGGTGTATAATGATAGGAAGGAAAACGTAAATTCAAAAGAAATAGCAAGGAAGATATTTGCGATATTTATCAGGAAATAGTGTTTTCTGGTGAATAAAATTATAAAATGATATAATATGAATATGAAACTAAAGATCAATATTCCACTTATTTTGTTTGTTGCAGGATGTCTTTTTGTGGGTTTTTTGTCGTCTTGGCTTTCTGGAGACGGGATTGCTGCAACTTATTTTAGTTTGAATAGGCCGGTGTTTGCCCCTCCTCACTGGCTATTTGCTCCAGTATGGATCGTACTGTACATAATGATGGGTGTTTCGGCTTATATGGTGTGGAGCAAAAGAGAAGAGCATAAGATAGGGGGGAAGATGGCGATATTTTTCGTTCAGTTATTCTTTAATTTTCTTTGGTCAATAATATTTTTTAGATGGAATAATTTATCAATGGCTTTTTATGAGATATTGATATTGCTGGTCTTAATAGTAGTAAATATTTTTTGTTTTAAAAAAGTTTCTTCTGTTGCCGCTTATTTGCTGATTCCTTATGTAATATGGGTTTCTTTTGCCACAGTTTTAACTTTTTCAATTCTTAATTTAAATTAAAAAAATGTCGGAAATAATTTCTAAACTTAAAGAAGCTAATTTGCTGGGCAGAGGAGGAGCAAACTTTCCGGTTTGGCAAAAATGGCAAGCAGTGATTTCGAGCAGGGGAGATGAAAAATATGTGATATGCAATGGCGCTGAAGGCGAACCTGATGTAGAAAAGGATGGATTCATATTGAGCAATTATCCAGAGGAACTGATTGAGGGAATTTTGATTGCAATTAAGGAAACTGCAGCTAAAAAAGCCTATATATATCTAAATCATAATTATTATGAAAAGCATAAGGATACCTTACAGAAGCTTTCTGAGAATTTTCCTATAGAGATTGTTGCAAAAGGAAAAGGTTATATTGCGGGAGAAGAAACTGCAATTTGTGAATATATTGAAAAAGGATATGCAGAGCCAAGACAGAAACCACCTTTTATTTCTGATAAAGGGTTGTGGGACAAGCCAACATTGTTGAATAATGTAGAGTCTTTTTATTACGTTGCTAAAGTATCAAAAGGAGAATATAAGGGAACAAGATTTATTTCAATAAATGGAGACACTTCTAATTCTGGAGTGTTTGAATTGCCAATATCTTCGACAATAGAAGACGCATTAAAACAAACTGATAATTATCCCGATTTTGATTTTTTTGTCCAGGTTGGAGGGGGAGCTGAAGGATTGATAATGCTTCCGTCTGAATTGAATGTTCCGTTGAGCGGATGCGGAGCTATAAAGATATTCAATAGGAAAACGACAGATCTTTTGGCTTTAATGCAATATTGGGCTGATTTTCTTGATAGGGGAAATTGCGATAAATGTGTTCCGTGCAGGGAGGGAATGTATAGGATAAGCGAAATGATGAAGAGCAAGAATATAGATAGAGAAAAACTTTTTGAAATATTTGACGTTTTGGAAAAAACAAGTTTTTGCGCGCTTGGAAGAGGGGCTAGCGGGGCATTTAAAAGCCTTATTGAAAAGTTAAATTTTTTTGAAACATATGGAAAATAAAAAAATAACAATCATAATTGATGGCAGTAAAGTTGAATGCTATGAAGGGCAGACAATATTGAATGCTGCTACGGAAAATGGAATAGATATTCCCAGTCTCTGCTATCATCCTGACTTGAAGGCTAAGGCAAGCTGTAGGTTGTGTATTGTGGAGATAGAAGGAAGAAAGGGGTATCACACTTCGTGTTCAACGATTGCCGAGGATGGAATGATTATAAAAACCAGCAGTGATGAGATATCAAAATTGCGAAAGACAAATCTTGAGCTATTGTTTTCCCAGCATCAGGAAAAATGCAATGATTGCATAAAAAGTATAGATTGCAGGCTTTTGAAGCTTGCAAAAGACTATAATGTAAATATCGAAAGATTTTCGGACAGGAAAAATGATTTTCCTAAAATGGACTTCGGACCTTCGATTTTTTTTGATTCTTCCAAGTGCATAGATTGTAAGAATTGCGTCGAAGTTTGCCAAAAGCAGAACGTGGGGTTCTTGAGCGTGGAAGAGGAAGGTAATTTTTTCCAGATTTCGACATCAAAGGATCCTTGTCGTGATTGTGTGTATTGCGGCCAATGCGTTGTCCATTGTCCAACGGGGGCCTTGCAGGAAGTTGATTCGATTGTCGAGGTAGAAGCGGCTATGGCTGACAGCAGTAAGGTAGTATTGTTTCAAATCGCTCCTGCGGTGAGGACCAGTATCGGAGAAGAATTCGGCATGGGGTATGGAGCTATTGCAACTGAAAAAATTGCGGCAGGAATAAGAAAGATGGGAATTGAAAATGTTTTTGACGTATCGGCAGCCGCAGATATAGTGACAATGGAAGAAGCAGATGAATTGATCGAGAGAGTTTCTAATAACGGAACGTTGCCAATGTTTACTTCTTGCTGTCCTGCTTGGGTAAAATACTTAGAATTTTATCACCCGGAATTGATTGCCAATCTAACCAGCGTAAGAAGTCCGCAAGTTCTGTTTGGCGGATTGACAAAAACTTTTTGGGCAAAAAATAATAACATTGACCCAAAAGATATTTTTGTGGTTTCGATAATGCCATGCACGGCTAAAAAGTACGAAATAAAAAGAAAAGAAAATTTGGTTGATGGATTAAATCCTGTTGATGCCGTTTTAACGACTCACGAGCTGGCTTGTTTGTTGAAAAAACATGGAGTTAACCTGAGAGATATTGAAGGAGAAGATCTAACTCCATTGTATGGAGATGCAACCGGAGCAGGAGTAATATATGGAACAAGCGGAGGAGTTACCGAGTCTGCTCTTAGGACTGCTGTGTATAAATTAACCGGAAAAAATCCGGAATCAATAGAATTTTCTCCTTTTAGAGGATTGCAAGAATCAAAGGAGGCAAGCGTTGAAATAAATGGATTGAATCTGAAAGTAGCTGTGGTGAACGGATTAGCTAATGCGGAAAATCTGATAAAAATAATCAAGGATAATCCGGGCGCTTATCATTATATAGAAGTGATGGCTTGCCCTGGAGGATGCATTGGGGGTGGCGGACAGCCACTGCCGACAGACAGTAAGATAAGAAAGTTGAGGTCAGAGGGGTTATACAAGATAGACCAAGGAAAGCCGAAAAGATTTGCTCACGAAAGCGAATTGGTCAAGGAGGTTTATGAGAAGTTTCTTAACGACAAGGAAAATATTCATAAGGTGTGCCATACAAAATATAGCAAAAGAGAAAAAGAAAATAATTTTTAAACAATATGGATTACAAAATATTACAATCAAAAGCAATTGCAATAAGTAGGGATCATTCATTGTTGGCAAATTTTGCCATTGTGCTTGCTTTGATAACTATTGCTCCTTTGTTTCAGAATCAGATAGTGACTGGTAGTATTGTAAATGCACTATTGATTATCTCAGTTTTTTTATGTGGTTTTAGCGGGGCATTTTTACTCATTTTTATACCGAGCATGATATCGTTGTTCTTGGGGCTTTTGCCATCTGGAATGATGCTTATGATACCGTTTATATTTATTGGAAATGCTATCCTTGTTCTAAATATAAATGCATTTAAAAATAGGTATTGGCTAGGGGCAATAATAGGTGTCTTTGCAAAAGCTGCATTTTTGTTTGCTTCAAGCTATTTATTGTTAAATTTTTTTACAAATGGAATAAGCGCAAAAGTGGCATCTTCTATGATGGGATATTTACAGCTTTTGACTGCTAGCGTGGGAGCGATAATAGCTTATGGAACATTAAAAGTTTTGAATAAGATTTAATAATTAAGTAATATTTTAAAAATGACATTTCAAGAATATCAAGAAGAAGCAAGAAAAACTGCTATTTACCCTAACTTGGGGGATAATTTCATATATCCTACTTTGGGGTTAGTGGGAGAGGCGGGAGAAGTTGCTGAAAAAATAAAGAAAGTTATCCGAGACGATGATTATAAGATAAGCGATGAAAAAAGGGCTGAAATCGTGAAGGAGGTGGGTGATGTCCTTTGGTATATAGCTAATCTTTCTGCTGAGTTGGGCATATCATTAGAAGACGTAGCTAGTGGAAATCTTGAAAAGTTAAAATCAAGACAGCAGAGAAATGAACTTAAAGGAAGCGGAGATAATAGATAGCTCGTGTAAAATTTAAATAGGTTTGTAATTGTTATTTTGATATCATCTTTTTCTTTGACACAAATTTCTTGCTAGAAATTTGACTGGTTTGCTTTCAGTCAAAGCAAAAGGCAAAGAAAAAGAAATATCAAAAACAATTACATGTATAAAATTTAAACGTGCTAAAAGGAAAGAAAAAGGAAATAGGTAAACTTGTTCCAAGTTTTTAATCTTTAGATTTTCGACTAGCGCGAAAATATAGATAGCTCGTGTAAAATTTGAGGTATCTAAATCTTTGTTTGATGTTTTTGTTTTTTTGAGCGTTATTTTCTTACTAGAAAATAACTTATGTTCGCTTCAGTCAAGCTCTCAATCTCAAACAAACAAAAAATCAAACAGCTTTAAAGGTGTAATTTTAAACGTGCTGAGGGAGGAGAAAAAGAGAAATAGGTAAACTTGTTCCAAGTTTTTAATCTTTATATATGTTGGAAGAAGAGAGGGGGCGAAGCTTATAATAATAAAAATAATAAATAAAAAAATGGAAAATAAAAATTTTGTAGTGCCTATTTTAGATAATTATGTAAAACAAATAAGCTCTAATTGGTGGGATATTTTTGTTACAGGTTTTTTGTTTTTTGTTTTTGGATTGATTTTTATAATCTGGCCAGAAGAGGCTGGGAGGTTTATCGTGTATATAATAGGGCTTATGGCCTTACTCGTTGGAGGATCTATAATGTATAATTCTTTCAAAGTAAAAAACATCGAGAAAAATTATAGAAAAATGAAAGAAAATTTAGTTGGAAAATTTTTTGACTAATTTATGAATTTCCAAGAGAAAAAATATATAATTAATTCTTACGGAGAAAAGGAAGTTTTTTCGGAAAATAAATTGTCTCATGCCCTTAGGAGATCTGGGGCTTCGAATAGTCTTGCAAAAAGAGTTTTAGCTGAAATCAAAGGAAGTATTGTTCCGAATATGAGAACTTCCGATATTTTCAAATTGGCGCGAGGATCTCTTGAAAGAGAGCAATTAAAAGTTGCTTTTAAATTCAGCCTTAAGGAAGCTATAAAGACTCTTGGTCCGGCTGGTTTTGTTTTTGAAAAGTATATTGCTGAAGTATTTCGCAACTATGGATATTCTGTAAAAATAGATCAAGCTATTTCGGGGAGGTGCATAACTTACGAAATGGATATATTGGCTCAAAAAGAAAAGATAATATACCTTGGAGAGTGCAAATATAGAAATCAACCGGGCGAAAAAATTGATGTAAATGTGTGCATGAAAGAATTTGCTCTGTTAAATGATGTCAGAAGGGGAAAATACTTTTCTAAAAATCAGGATTGTTCCATTAAAAGCTTGATTATTACCAATACTAAATTTACTGGGCAAGCAATAAAGTATAGCGAATGTGAAAATATTTATTTGCTTGGATGGAGATATCCAAAAGAAGGCGGGCTTGAAAAGCTGATTGAGGATAAGAAATTATATCCTATTACTATTCTGCCTTCGTTTAAAAAATATTTGATGGATTTTTTTGTGGATAGGAATATGATGATGGCAAAGGATATCTTAGGAATAAAAGATATTGCAAAATTTGCGCAAACCGCTAAGATATCAGTGAAAAGCATACAGGATTTATATAATGATGCTAGAGTTTTGTTAGAAGATTAAGATTTAAAATTATGTCACTTCATATAGGCATTGTTGGACTTCCAAATGTTGGGAAGTCCACTTTATTTCAAGCAATTACAAAAAAACAGGTGGATAGAAGCAATTATCCTTTTTGTACTATAGACCCGAATGTGGGTGTTGTTGCTGTTCCTGACAGTAGAGTTGATGCGTTGGCTAATTTGACTAATTCGGCTAAAAAGATATTTACGACAATAGAATTTGTGGATATTGCCGGTTTGGTCGAAGGGGCGAGCCAGGGTGAAGGATTGGGCAATAAGTTTTTGGCTAATATTCGAGAAGTTGATGCTATAGTTTATGTGCTGAGGGCTTTTAAGAATGACAATATCGTAAATGTGCGATCGGAGATAAATGTTTTGAAAGATAAGGAAATATTGGATACAGAAATGATATTGAAGGATATGGAAACTGTAGAAAAGAGATTGGGAGCTCTTGAGAGAGAAGCTAAATCCGGAGATAAGAAAGTGCTGAAAGAGATGGAAACTTTAAAGAAAGTATACGAGCTTCTTAAAGACGGAAAAGTTATTTCTGAATATGAATGGAATGAGGATGAGGAAAAGATAATAAGCGGATATCAGCTTCTTTCTTCAAAGCCAAGATTATATCTTCTTAACGGAAATGATAATGATGTAAGCAATGAAACAAAAGAAGTTTTCAAGAAAAATGGCTGGAATTTTCTGGTGATGAATATCCTTGATCAGTCGGAAGCTTCGGAGCTATCTGTTGAAGAGAGGGAGGAATTTGGGCTACCTAAAGAATTGAGCCTTAATGATCTAATAAAAGAATCTTATAAGCTTTTGAACCTGATAACTTTTTTTACAACGGGAAGCGATGAAACCAGAGCTTGGACTATAAAAGAAGGAGACAAAGCGCCAAAAGCAGGTGGGGCTATCCATAGTGATTTTGAAGAATATTTTATAAGGGCAGAAGTTGTTGCGTGGGATAAATTGATAGAATGCAATGGGTTTGCTGGAGCTAGGGAAAAAGGGTTAATAAGAACAGAAGGAAAAGAATATACTGTGAGGGACGGGGATGTTATAGAAATAAAAAGCGGAAAATAAAAGAAGGGATAAATTGTGTAAGATTTTATTGTGAGACAAAACTTTTTATTCAATATTATATTTTTCTTGAGGCGGTATTTTCTTGCTAGAAAATACCTGGTGTTCGGACCAGCCGTCCTCGCAAGCTCAAGAAAAACATAATATTTCAACAAGTTTTGTAAATCTTAACATGTTGGGGATGGAAAAAAGAAATATGGTTGATTGCTTTCGCAGTCTTTTAGGTGATATTTATTAATCTCACTTACTGACAGGCAAAGAAATATGGTGGATTGCTTAGTAATCCTTCAAACGAAACAATTTGTGCGGTTTGATTATAAGTCTATTTTTAAATAAAGCCATGATTAGTAAAAGCAAAGAATATGATTGCATTGTAATTGGGGGAGGTCCGGCTGGAATGATGGCTGCTATTCGGGCTAAAAAAAGAGGAAAACGAGTTTTGCTGATTGAAAAGAATAAGGAATTGGGAAAAAAACTTTTACTAACTGGAGATGGAAGGTGTAACCTGAGTCATTCTGGAAAAAACAACAAAGAACTTGCGATGAATTTTGGTAAAAAGGGAGATTTTTTATTATCTCCTTTTTCTGTTTTTGGAACGAAAGAAACTTTTGATTTTTTTGAAAAGGAAGGGCTTGTTTTGGATGTTGAGAATGATGGAAGGGTTTTTCCGAAAAGCAATAAAGCAAAAGATGTACTGCAAGTTTTTAAAAAATTATTGGAAGGAGTGGATGTTTTACATGGAAGAAGTGTTAAGAGTTTTAATGTGAGGAGCAAAGCAATAAAAAGTATTTTACTAGATAATGAAGAGAAAATGGAGGCAAAAAGCTATGTGCTTTGCGCAGGAGGCAAATCATTTTCTTTTACTGGGTCGGATGGGTCTGGATTTTTTTTGGCTGAAAGAGTTGGCCACACGATAATTCCTACTGTCCCTGGGTTGGTTCCGATGCGAATAAAACAAGCGTGGGTTAAAAAATTGATGGGAATAACAGTTAAGGATGCCGTAATTATTTTTTATGTTGATGGAAAGAGAATGATAAAAGACAGGGGGAGTATATTGTTTACTCATTTTGGGATAACGGGACCGATGGTTCTAAATGCAAGCAATGAATTGGGGAAATACATTGGTAAAAAAATAGAGATTAAAATTGATTTGTTTCCTGATAAAAGCATTGATGATTTAAAGAAAGATATTTTTACTTTAATAAATGAAAATAGGAATAAAAGTATTAAGAATATAATTAATATATATTTCTCTGAAAAATTATTACTTGAAATATTAAAGCTTTGCGAAATTGATCCTGATAAAAAAGGAAGAGATATAAAGAAAGAGGAAATTTTTAGAATATGCGCTTTTGCAAAAAAAATGGAGTTAGTCTTTGGGGGATTAGAAGGTTTTGATGTTTCGATGGCTACTAATGGGGGCGTGTCTTTGAATGAAATAGACTCTAAAACTATGCGTTCAAAATTAATAGATAATCTTTATTTTGCGGGAGAGATAATAGATTTAATAGGGCGGACGGGCGGATATAATCTTCAGATGTGTTGGACAACAGGGTACGTTGCTGGTAATTGCTGTTAAAATATTGACTTTAATATTGATTTATAGTATTATTATTTCGACAATAATTAATAAAAACTTTGGAAATTGTCTGCCAAGAGCAGACTTTTTAATTGTATGGAAATAAGAAATATTGCTATTATTGCTCACGTTGATCATGGAAAGACAACCTTGACCGATGCCCTGATGAAGCAAACAGGAATGGTTGAAGAAGGATTTAGCATGGATGTGAACGATTTGGAAAAAGAAAGAGGAATTACCATTTATTCTAAAAATGGCTCTTTGTTTTATAAGGACACTAAAATAAATATTGTTGATACTCCTGGGCATGCTGATTTTGGATCGGAAGTAGAGCGTGTCTTGAGATCTATTGATTCGGTGTTGCTTGTTGTTGATGCACAAGAAGGTCCGATGCCGCAAACTAAGTTTGTTTTAAAAAAATCTTTGGAACTGGGATTAAAGCCAATAGTGGTAATCAATAAAATCGATAAGCCTGCAGCTAATCCGGAGCTTGCAGCAGAAATGGTTTATGAACTATTTCTTGATCTTGGTGCTAATGATGAACAGCTTGATTTTCCGGTTATTTATGCAATTGGAAGAGAGGGTATTGCAAAAAAAGAACTGAATGATGAATCAAAAGATCTAACTCCGCTTTTGGATTTAGTTTTAGAAAAAGTAAGACTAGCTTCTTCCGATGAATTGTCAGCAAAAGAACTGAGAGCTCAGCCCTTTAATCTAGCTTATGATAATTTTTTGGGAAGAATGGCTATCTGCAGGATATATGAAGGCAAGCTGAAAAAAGGCGATGAGGTTTATGTGAAAGGAGTATCTCCTGATCCTAGACGCGGAAAGATCGTAAAGATGTTTACTTTTAGGGGAATGGAAAGAATAGAAACCGAGGAGGTGGAAGCTGGCGATGTTTTTATGCTCGCCGGTATTCCTGATATTAATATCGGAGAAACCATTTGCAGTAATCCAGAAGAAGAAGCTTTGCCGGTAATCACTATAGATGAGCCAACGATTTCTTTAAGTTTTCTTGTAAATAACTCTCCCTTCGCAGGAAAAGAAGGAAAGTTTGTGACAAACAGGCAAGTGAAAGAAAGATTGGAAAAAGAACTTGAAGTTAATGTGGGATTGAGAGTCGATTTATCTAGCACCGATTTTTATAAAGTTTATGGAAGGGGCGAATTGCATATTGCCATTCTTTTGGAACAGATGAGGAGAGAGGGATATGAATTGCAGGTTTCGCAGCCTCAGGTAATCATAAAAGAAGAAAATGGACACAAGCTAGAGCCATTTGAGGAGGTGACTATTGATACTCCTGAGGATTGTTCTGGGGTAGTAATCGAAAAATTATCTAAGAGGCGAGGAATAATGAAAGAAATGAAACCAGAGGCAGGACATATAAGGCTGGTGTTTGAAATTCCTACCCGAGGGCTCTTAGGATATAAGCCAGATTTTGTAATCGACACAAAAGGAGAAGGAATTATTGCTAGCCGGGTTGTCGGGTTTAAGCCATATGTTGGCGAAATAGAAAAAACATCTCTTGGTTCAATGATCTCAATGGCGACAGGAAAATCTTCTGGATTTTCACTGTTTAATCTGCAAGAAAGAGGAGAGTTGTATATAGGGCACGGGGTAGATATTTATGAGGGAATGGTTATTGGAAATGTGTCTAAAGGAACTGATATGGCGGTGAATCCGACAAAAGGAAAAGAGCTTACTAATATGCGTGCTTCGGGATCGGATGAGGCAATCAGATTGATTCCTCCAAAAGAGCTTACTCTTGAGAGAGGATTAAGTGTTATGAAAGATGACGAATATTTGGAAATAACGCCAGAAAGCGTAAGGCTTAGGAAGCAGTATCTGACAGAGGTTGAAAGGACAAGAGCGAAAAGAGCAGGGAAATAAAATAAAAAACAGGGCATTGCCCTGTTTTGTTTATTGAATGATTTGAAATTCTACTTCGTTTCCTTCTGAATCTTTCATTTGGGCCCATACTTTAACGACGGTTATGCCCGGGAATCTTTCTTTGATAAGGGCTTCTTCAATTGCAATATCTTCAAGCTGTTTTGCTTTTTCTTCTTCGGGTGTTGTAAAATTGTATGAACTGTATGCTCCACAATCGCTGTGGTGAACGATAATAATGTTTCTTGCTCCATGTTTTTCGTAGGAAATTCCGATTTCGCTTAATACAAACTCTTTAGCATCGGCAGTTCCGTCGGCAAGAACCTTTCCTGAGCCTGCATTTGAAATGACATCACAATCTCCGAAATATCCATTTTGTTGGAGCCATCCGAGAGTATTTTTTTGCAATCGGAAGTCCATGCATTTTAGCATAATATTTTTACACTGGTGTGACATATTTTTTAAAAAAGTGATTATGTAGTATTTATAGCAATAACAAACATAAAAGTAAATATTACTTTATGCTGTATGTATTTTTGAGTTTTTGGATCCTGTTGTATGATTCGTAAATCCGTTTTTCGCTAATCTTGCCATCTTTAACTGCTTGGTAAATGCCATTGATTATTTTACTGGGAGCTTCTTCGTCGTAAACTTTTATATTGTTGGAAACAATAAGCATATCGCAACCGGCATTGATTGCTTTTACGGCTGCGTTTTCTTGTCCGTAAAAATCGGTAATTGCTCCCATTTGCATATCGTCGGAAATGACGACTCCTTTAAATCCAAGAACATTTCTAAGCAGGCCTTGGATAAATATTGGAGACAGGGTGGCGGGATTTTCTTTGTCGATATTCTGATTAATTATGTGGGCCGTCATAATAATGTCGTTGTATCCGCCTTTTATAAGATTTGCATAGGGTATTAACTCTTTGGTTGTATAGCTATTGGTTACATCAACCATTCCGAGATGGCTATCTGAGGTAGAGCTTCCGTGTCCTGGAAAATGCTTGATGGCCGAAATTATATTTTCTTGATGAAGCCCTTCGATAAATTTATTTGCATAAATAAAAACCTTATACGGATCTTCGGAAAAAGATCTTTCCAGATATCCGATTACCGGATTGGAAGGATTAATATTTACATCAACAACGGGAGCAAAATCCAGATTAATTCCGAGATCTTTTAATGTGGCACCGATTTTTTGTCCTTCCTCTTTGGCAGTATCAGCATTGTTGGTTTGCCCGATTTTTTCGGCGCTCATAATGTTGGAAAACCCATATTTCGTTTTTAATCTATTAACGTATCCTCCTTCGGAATCGATACTTACAAAAATAGAAGAATTGGAAGAATAAGTCTTGATATCAGAAATCAATTTTTTGGTCTGTTCGGGATTTTCAATATTTCTTTTAATGGTTCCTCCTGATGGATTATCTTTATCAAAGAGCAATATGCCGCCTATGTTATTATTTTTTATTTCTTTTACTATGTATGAGTCCTGATCGACTTCGGTGCCGCGAAAACCGATGATCATCATTTGTCCGATCATTCTTTTGAGCTCCTGTTCTTTTGAGTTTTTGTTGCTTATGGTAGCATAAGATATGGCCGATACCGAGAATACTGTGGCAATTATGATACCGAGTGCGATTTGTCGTTTGAAATTCATTGTTGCTTGTATTATAATTAGAATAATAATCGTTTTGTATATAAATTATGAATCAAATAAAACAGATATGCAAATGTAATGTTTGCGGTAATATTGTAGAAATTTTGCATGCAGGTGCTGGGCAGCTTGTTTGTTGCGGGCAACCGATGGAAAAAATGGCAGAGAAGGAGTTTGATGAAGGCACCGAAAAGCATTTGCCGGTAATTGAAAGAAGCGGTAATTCTATAAGGGCTACTATTGGAAAAATAATTCATCCAATGGAAGAAGAGCATTTTATAGAGTGGATAGAGGTAACAGTTGGAAGCATATCTTATAGGAAGTTTTTGAGGCCAGGTCAGCTTCCTGAAATAAAAATAGAAACTCTTGATATTGGGGAGGTTATTGTAAGAACTTATTGCAATGTACATGGATTATGGGCAAGCAATAAGGTAATAGAGGTTCCGAATGAAAAGATAAATTTTAATCAATTTGAAAAAGTTGATTTAAGACTGGCTAGAGTATTAGAAGCCTCTTATTTGGAAGGTTCTGAAAAATTGGTAAGATTGATGGTTGAACTGGGACCTGAAAAAAGACAAATTCTTGCTGGTATTGGAAAATTTTATAGTCCGGAGGAATTGATCGGGAAGAAAATAGTAATTGTTGCTAACTTGGAACCAAAAATGCTTCTTGGGCAAGAGAGCCAAGGAATGGTTTTGGCGGCTCATGATGAGCAAGGTCTTTCTTTATTGGTTGTAGAGAGAGATATTGCCTCTGGAATAAGAATAAGTTAATTAATAAATAATAAGAAATAAATAAAAAATGAGAAAAAAAACAGAAACTGTTTCCGAAAAAATTAATTTGAAGAATGATAAGAATTTTTTTGATAATGACTTTTTAAGGCTTTTGATTTCCGTACTTTTATTCTTTTCAATTTTTTTCGTTTATGCGTATACGCAAAAATTATTAAAAGGGGGTGATGAGACTGGCAATCAAAATGTAAACGCAATATATGTAAACAAAACCGAAAGTGTTTATATTTCTCCCAATGTAGGCTTTCTTAACCTGACATCTAGAGTGGAAGACAAAACCATTTCTGAGGCTTTGAGGAAAAATAGCGAGAGAGTTGCTAACCTTGTTGTTTTTTTGAAGAATAGCGGCATTTCGAAAGATGATATAAAAACTGAAGCATTCGAGGTTTATCCCAGATACGAGTATACGAGAATAGAAGACTCTTCTACTGGCAGTATTACGGAAGGTAAAAGAACAATAGCCGGTTATGAGGTAGTGCAATCCACTAGCGTGAAGGTGAGAGACTTGAACAAGGTTGGAAGCATAATAGACGGCGCCGCTGAGATAGGAATCAATAATATTGGCGACCTTACTTTCGTTGCCGAGGACGATGAAAAAATAAAATCTGAGGCTCGCGAAAAAGCAATTGACAGCGCAAAAGCAGAAGCTCAAAATATTGCGAATAAGCTTGGTGTGGAAATCGAAGGCATAAGTGGCTACAACGAATCTTTCTCTGCTTTTGCTGGAAGTATGAGTTACGACAAGGCAGTTGCAAATCCTTCGCCAGTTACTGTAGTTGAGCAGGGGAAAAATAAGATAGATGTTACGGTAAATATTTCTTTCAAAATTAAATAAAAATAAAGAAAAATATTATGGAAAATGAAAGATTAAAAAATAAGCAAGTCGTAAAATATCTATATTATATAGGAGCAGGAGTTTTGGTTCTCGTCGCCATTTACTTTTTTATAGGTTATAGCAACAATAATAATGCGCAGCAAGCAAATAATACGGCTAATAATGCAAAAAAAATGGAAGGATTAAAGGTAGAAACATTAAAAGAGGGAACTGGCGAAAAGACAGCGGCAACAGGAAGTGTTATCAGTGTTCATTATGTTGGAACACTTACCGATGGAACAAAATTTGATTCAAGTATAGACCGAAATAAACCTTTTGAGTTCACACTTGGAGCAGGTCAAGTAATCAAAGGCTGGGATCAAGGGTTGATGGGAATGAGAGTGGGTGAAAAAAGGAAATTAACAATACCTTCAGATAAGGCATACGGAGATAAAGGCGTTACAGGATTGATTCCTCCTAAAGCAACTCTTATTTTTGAAGTCGAGTTGTTGGAAGTAAAGTAATAATAGCAGGCCCAAAAGGCCTGTTTTTTGTTTATAAAATAGGTTTTAAGATTCAGAATTTTGTGGTACATTTGATTTATATTTATGTTGATAAAAGTAAAGGTTATCCCTTCTTCAAAAAAAGAAAGTGTTATTGCAAAGAAGCAGGATTCTTTCGAGGTTTGTGTGCGAGAAGACCCTGTGCGGGGAGCGGCTAGTTTGCGAGCAATAGAAATAATAGCTGATTTTTTTAATATAAAAGCGGAAAAAGTCAGATTGGTGAAGGGATTTAAACAGAGAAATAAAATCTTTGAGATACCAGATATAAAATGAACAACGAAGATATAATTCCTATTTATAAACCGCCAGGATTTTCTAGTTTTGATATAGTAAGAAAGTTTAAGAAAGATTCCGGATTTTTGGGAAAAGTAGGACACGGAGGAACCCTTGATCCTTTTGCATGCGGGGTAATGCTTTTATTGCTTGAGGGCGGAACAAAAAGATTTGAAGAGGTGACTGGCTGGAAAAAGACTTATCTTTCTGGAATAAGATTTGGGGCGGCATCTTCGACTCAAGATGTGGCTGGCAGTATTGAAATGGTTGATTGTAAAAAATTTTCTTTATCCGAGTTAAAGGAAGTTATAGATAAAATTTCGAATAAGAGCATCATACAAAAAGTATCTCCTTTTTCTGCGGCAAAATATAAAGGGAAGCCTCTTTATAAATTGGCAAAAAAAGGAGTAATAATAGAAAAAGAGAAAGAAATATCCTTGGGCAATATAGAAATCGTTTCGTATAAGTGGCCTCTTTTAACGATTCGGGTGGAATGTTCGCGAGGGGCATATATGCGGCAGCTTGCGGAAGACATAGGAGAGAAGCTTGGATGCAGATGTTTTGTATATTTTCTTGAACGAGAACGCATTGGAAAATATGGCACTAAAAATTGTTATAGAATAGATAAATTAAATAGCTTTATAAAAAAATGACAGAAGAAATAAACCAAATATTAATAAACAAAGCTTTGCTATCAAGTTTATTGGGCTGGTTTTTGGCGCAAACAGCAAAGGCTATTTTTTTGACGATCAAGAATCGAAAATTCAGATTTAATGCGTATTCATTGCCGGGAGGATTTCCTTCTTCTCATACAGCCACTTGCGTGGGGTTGGTGGCAGCAGTCGGATTAGTTGATGGATTCAGCAGTTCCCTGTTTGCTATTTCTACTATTTTGGCAGTTTTTATAATCTATGACGCAAAAGTAATAAGAGTAGCAGCTGGAAAACAGGCACAGTCATTGAATAAAGTTTTGGAAATGATAGAGGAAGATACGGGTGAAAAAATGGAAAAACTGAAAGAAATATTGGGACATAGCTTACTGGAAATATTATGCGGAGGCTTGGTAGGAATTATGGCAGCTTTATTGGTGGTTGGAGCATGGTAGAGATTCCCGATGAATATAAAAAAGGGTTTAAGGATTTTTTGGGACAGAAAATCGATTTATCTTTGAAACCATTAATCCCGAGAATCGAGACTGAATATTGGGTAAGGAAAGCTATTGAAGAGATATCGGGAAAGAAAAAATATTGTTTAGATATTTTTTCCGGTTCTGGATGCATAGGGGTTTCCATTTTGAGAAAGACGGATTCGTTTTGCGATTTTGGCGAGATAAATGATGATTTTTTGAAGCAAATAAAAATAAATATTGACTTGTCAGATATTGATCGGGACAGATATAATATATTCAAATCAGATATTTTTTCCGGAATCAAAAAAAAGTATGATTATATCTTAGCCAATCCTCCTTATGTTGCTGAAAACAGAATTAGTGATGTGGGGCTGGACGTGCTTGCTTTTGAGCCAAGAGCAGCATTATTTTCTGGAAAAGATGGAATGGACACAATAAGATCATTTTTGAATGATGCGAAAGAGCATCTGAATGAGGACGGTGTTATTTTTTTAGAATTTGATCCTCATCAAGAAAAGGAAATAAGCCTGATCTTAAAAAATAATAAATATTCTAGTTGGGACTTTTTTTGCGATCAGTTCGGATCGGTCCGATTTGCACGGATAGTCCTGTAGTTAAATTTTAAAAAATGGATTATCTAATTTATACTTTCTTAGGTTTTTTGCAGGGTGTTTTTGAATGGCTGCCGATTTCGAGCAAGGGGATAGTTTCATTATTTGTAAATTATTTTAACATTGAGGGGGTTAATCCTCTTGATTTGGCCCTGTTTTTGCATTTGGGAACATTATTGGCCACTTTTATTTATTTTTGGAAGGACATAAGAGATTTGATATTATTGAAGGATAAAAAGTTCGTAAAGTTTTTTTTGATAGTTTCGGCTATTTCGGGAACTCTTGGTTTTGCTATTTATAAATTAACCAAAGATTTTGCAGTGGGCTCTAGCTTGCTTTTGATAGTTGGATTGGGACTTCTTTTAACATCATTTTTCCAAAGCAGGAAATTAAAATTGAATTTGAGTAACACTAAATCGGCTATCATAGTAGGAATTTTGCAATCGCTTTCGGCAATACCTGGAGTTTCAAGGTCTGGTTCAACAATTTTTGGCCTTTCTTTAAGCGAGAGCGATCCAGAGAAGATACTGAGGTATTCATATCTGGTTTCGATACCGGTTGTTTTTGGGGCAGATGTATATCTTCAGCGCGAAAATTTGGTCCAGTTAAGTCCAGAAGTCTTGATAGCAGTTGCCTCAAGTTTTATATTCGGAATATTGACTTTAAAGATATTATTAACTTTTTCTAAAAAAATAAATTTTGCACTCTTCACTCTGATTTTCGGTATCCTTTGTATAATAGGCGCTTTTTTGGATTACGTTATTTAACTTGAGATATGGAATCAGAAAGACTTATCAGGAAATTAGAAAAATTGGCAGACAAAGAGCAGGCAAGGATATTGTCTGGTTTTTTTAAAACAGGCAAGGGGCAATATGGAGAAGGAGATATTTTTCTTGGTATAAAGGTTCCGATAAGCAGAAAGATCGCCAAAGAGTTTACGGACCTTGAATTGGGAGAAATTCAGAGGCTGTTGAATTCAAAGATACATGAGGTGCGGTTTGCTGCACTTGTTATCTTGATTGAAAAATTTGATAAAAGTTCAAGCGGTGAACAAGAAAAGATATTTAAGCTTTACTTGAAAAACATAGCGAAGAATATAAATAATTGGGATTTGGTAGATCTTTCTTGTCCGCAAATAGTGGGAAGATTCCTTTTTGATAAAGATAGAGCGGTGTTATATGAATTGGCAAAGTCTCCTAATTTGTGGGAAAGGCGAGTTGCAATAATATCAACTTTTTATTTCATAAAAAATGCTGATTTTAAAGATACTTTATCAATAGCTAAGATTTTGTTGTGCGATAAACATGATTTGATAAACAAAGCAGTCGGTTGGATGCTTAGAGAAGTCGGAAAGAGAGATATAGAGACTGAAAGATTGTTTTTAGGAGATTGCTATAAGGATATGCCTAGGGTTACATTGAGATATGCTATTGAAAAAATGGAGGAGAATGAGAGAAGGTCTTTCCTGAAAAAATAACAGAAAATATTAATAATCTGCAGAGTGCTGATTATTTTTTATTGTTGTGATAATTTAAATTTTTGTGGTATTATAAAAGAAAATTAATACTTATGGACACAAATCTAATTTTTTTCATAATACTGATATTTTCCATATTTTCTTTCCTTTTTTTGAGCTATATCTTTTCTAAGATAGCTAGGAAAAAAGCTCTTAAGGCGTCTCTTTCGTTTACTTTATTCCTGATAAAAATGCCTATTGGAGATGAAAATGGAAAAAACGCCTCCAGTACCAAAGATGAGATAAAAGTGATGGAAGATTTTTATGAAAGTCTGGTTTCGTTAAAAAACGAAAAGATATTCGGAGCTCCGTCTTGGATTACTTTTGAAATATCGAAGGTGGGAGAAGAAATAGGTTTTTATATCGCAATACCAAAGGATTTTGAGGACTTTATAGAAAAAAAGATATATAGCCTTTATCCAGACTGCCAGTTGGAAAGGGTTAATGATTATAATATTTTTTCATTGCGCGAAGAAATATTTTGCGGTTATTTAAAAACATTTAAACCGGTTTTTTTACCGATAAAAACGTATGACAAAATGGAAATTGATCCGCTATCGAGTATAACCAATGTTTTGACCAAATTGAGCCAGGGCGAGGAAGTTTCTATTCAAATAGTTATAAAGGGCAGCAATAATAAATGGCAATCAAGAGCTCGCGATATTATTGAAAAAGTTGCAACCGAAAATAAAAGCTTGACACAAGCTGTTTCTGAAACAGGAATTTTTAAAATATTTTTTTCGGGGAACAAGAAAAAGGAAGATAATCTTCCTGTTAAAAGAACGGATGATGAGCTTGTTTCTAGTCTTGAAGCAAAACTGGCAAAAAATAATTTTGAAACCAATATCAGAGTTATTGTTTCTGCGATAAGCATAGATAGAGCCGAAAATGTCTTTACTCAGATAACAAACACTTTTGACCAATATGGTTCGGCTAAATCAAATAATCTTAAGGTCTATAAGATGCTTAGCAGTGAGGGGGTGAGAGATGTTGTGTATAAGTATAGTTTTAGGCTTTTTGATGAGGGCAAATCATTTGTTTTGAACAGTGAAGAATTAACAAGTCTTTTTCATTTTCCTTTGATGAATGCAAAAACACCTAATCTGATAATGTTGAAGGCTAAATGCGCTAGCGCTCCGGCAAATATTTCGCGCGAAGGAATAGTTCTTGGGATTAATAAATATAGAGAGGAAACAAAAGAAATAAGAATCAAAAAAACAGATAGACGAAGGCATTTGTATATCATAGGGCAAACAGGTACAGGTAAATCGGTATTTCAATCAAACATGATAGAACAGGATATTCTTGCTGGAGAGGGCGTGGGGGTCATTGATCCTCATGGCGATTTGATAGATGACATATTGGGGAAAATACCCAGTAGCAGGATAGAAGACGTGGTGTTGTTCGATCCATCTAATCTGGATAGGGTGGTCGGTTTGAATATGCTTGAATATGATCCAAAATATCCGGAACAAAAAACTTTTATCGTGAACGAGCTTATAAACATCTTTGATAAGCTATATGACCTCAAGCAGACAGGAGGGCCTCTTTTTGAGCAATATACTAGAAATGCATTGATGCTTTTGATGGATGATCCAAATGAAACATATACCTTAATGGAAGTTCCTAAGGTTCTTTCGGACGAAAAGTTCAGGCACAAATTACTTGCAAAATGTAAAAATGTCTTGGTCAAGGAATTTTGGGAAATGCAAGCTGAAAAGGCCGGAGGAGAAGGATCTCTTAAAAACATGGTTCCTTATATAACATCTAAATTCGATACTTTTATTTCTAATGATTATGTGCGACCAATAGTCGGTCAGGCAAAGAGTACTTTTAATTTTCGAGAAATAATCGACAACAAGAAAATATTTTTGGTAAATCTTAGCAAAGGGCGACTAGGGGAAATAAACAGTTCTTTGATAGGACTTATTGTTACCGGAAAGATAGCTATGGCTGCTTTTTCAAGAGTAGATATGCCCGAGGAAAAAAGAAAGGATTTTTATCTTTATATAGATGAATTTCAAAACTTTGCTACCGACAGTATTTCAACGATTCTTTCGGAAGCCAGAAAGTATAAATTATGCTTGACGATCGCCCACCAATTCATAGGGCAGCTCCCTCAAAAGATCAGGGATAGCGTTTTTGGAAATGTTGGCACGATGGCTGTTTTTAGGATTGGCGCCGATGATGCTGAGTTTGTTGAAAAACAGTTCCAACCAGTTTTTTCGGCTAGAGATCTGATAAATATAGGTAATCGCAATTTTTATACAAAACTTATGATAGACGGTGAGATTTCTAAACCTTTTAATATAGCAACAATGCGTCCTTCGGTGTCTGATGCAGTAAGGGCGGCAGACATAAAACAGTATTATTTTCTTGTATATGGAAGGGATAGATTTTTTGCCGAGAAAGATATAAAAGAGCGAAGATTGTTTATTGACTTAACATAGGTGGTGACTTACTATTAAATTATCATTATGAGTAGTGATATTACTGAAAACATAGAAGAAAAAGAAAGGGGGAATTCTCCTTCGTTCGGTTTGTCTGCAAAGAATGAAAAAGAGGCCGCCGAAGCAATTGCTTTGCAGATAGGAAAAATAGAGGAAACACTTAATAGCATAAGAAAAATGGAGCAGGAAGAGAAGGGTGAAAAACCTGCATTTGAAAGCGATGAGAAAGAGCAAGGAGAAATCAGCAACATACCCAAAGCAGAGGTGGTAGATTTTGGAGGGAAGAAGAAATTAAAAGAAAGTTTGGAAAATTGGACACCTGAGACCATAAAGCAAGAGCCGGTTTTATTTATAGAAGATATCTTGAAAGATATTCAGACGCAGGAAAAAACAGGCAGAGAAGCGGTGATACCAGAAGATGCATTAAGGGCAGTCTTGCAATTACTTGAAGAAGAATTAGATTTTTCTATTGAGAGCGATGGGAAAATTTTTGAGTTGGCCAAGAGCGCTTTTAATAGTGAAAATGTGAGTTTGATAGTGCAAGAGCTATATAATATCAAAGATTTTTTTAGAGTTAATGGGATAGTCAAGAATTATCTGAATAGTGAAGGGGAAAAAGATAAGGAAGTACATGAAGGAGGGCAATTTGAAGTTGCGAGAGGCGGAATAGAAACTGTTCAAAAGGCTGGAATAGGGAGCGTAAGCCAAATGGGAAATATTTTCCAAAGAGAACATACAATAGAAGAATTAGTAAAGAAAAAGGTAAATCCTGCTGATGGCGAGGAAGGTATTAAAGAAAGTAATATTTTGGTTTCTCAAAATGTGCCTAGTCGCGAAGTATTTCCGAAGGAAAACACAATAAAGACTAACGAGAGTGAAAAAGGAATGGAAAAAGAAGGGAAAGAGAAAAGATACATAGAGATAGTAAAAGATTTAGTGAGAATGAAACTGAAGATGAAAGAAATAGGGCGAGAAGTGAAAAAGAAGGAGGGTGTATTGAGACGGCTAAGGATTGATGATGGAAAAGACACAATGCTTGATAGCGAATATATGAACATTGAAAAAGAATATAGAGAATTAATGAAAACGCTTTTGGCTGAAGGGGCGGATGGGGAAGAAATAGAAGAAAAAGTAGGTTCTATGTGCAACGAATTAGAGAAAAGAAACGCAAGATTTACTCATGAAAAGGCGGAGGAGTATATCCAACATTTAAAAAAAATTGTAGAATATCAGAAAGAGTTGTTACCTAAAGGGAAAAGGGAACTTTATAAAAAGTTGGTCGCATTTATAGAAAATGAGAAAGCTAGAATAATGATAGGCGCAATGATTTTGGGAATTCCCATGGCAGTTCCGAAAAATGGCAAAGTAAAATGGCTTACCGAGGGAGATAAATCTTTGCTGGCAGAGTTAGGAGTTCCGCTTAAGAGCACAAGTGGAGCATATTTGGAATCAGTCTATAAAAAAATTCTGGAAGTCAGAGAAACTGCACATGAAAGAATAGAAAAAATAGTGGAGGGCGATGACAAGATCAGAGCGAGTGGACCTGTTTTTCGCCAGGCTCAAACTGTAGGGTTTTTTAATGATTACAGCGTAAAACCTAAAAATAATTTTCTAGAAACCAAAAAACAAATATTAGAATCATAAAATAAAAAATATGAATCCAAAAGAAAAAATTTCAATCCAATGCAAGGATATAATACAAGAGCTTAATTTAGAAAATCTTTCTGAAGACGAGCAAGTGGAAATGATTTCCGAGATGAGCGATGTCGTGTATGAAAAAATAATCCTTAAAATCCTTGAAAAATTGAGCGATGAAGATTCGGTTGTTTTGACAAATTTACTGAGTGCCGAAAAGTTTGATGAGGCAACTGATTTTATAAACGAAAAGATTCCTAACTTTGAAGAGGTAATGGATGAAGAAATAACAGATTTTCAAGATGAATTAATCAAATTTTCAAAATAATGCTGATAAAAAATCTTGGACAAAAGAATAATGATGATGAAGAGGAGAGACCTTCTGAAGAAGAAAAGAAACCTGAAGTAGAGGAAGAATTTGCTCCGGTTTCTGAGGCTGATATACTCGCTCATGAGGAAAGAATAGCCGCAAAGATCAATAAATCGACCCCGATTTCCAATCTGATAAATCTTATAACTAAGAAAAAAACCGAGGAAAAAGTTCTTGTGGAGCAATTTGAAAAGCCGAAACCTCCGGTTGATATCAGACAACAAGAAAACAACCAGATAGAAGAATTGGTAGAGATAGCTATGACTAAGGGCATTGATCAAGCTATAGCGATAGCGAAAAAAAATAAGAGCCCCTATATAATGGATGCTTTTCATGATAGATTGATTGAAAAGATGAGAGAAAAATAACACTAAACATAAAACCGCCATTGGCGGTTTTAAAAAGATTTTTATGACAGGAATATCTAAAAAACTGAATAAAGAACAGAAAGCTGCGGTAATTTTTGGCGACGGGCCTTTAATGGTTGTAGCTGGCGCCGGGACTGGGAAAACTACTGTTTTAACGAATAGGATAATACATTTAATTGAAAAGAAAAGCATAAAACCAGAAGAGATATTGGCTTTAACATTTACGGAAAAAGCGGCACAGGAAATGCAGGATAGAGTGGAGGAGATGCTTCCTTTTGGATACTATGATTTTTGGATATCTACTTTTCATTCTTTTGCCGACAAGATATTAAAAACTCATGGGCTTGAAATAGGAATACCAACCGATTACAAGTTATTGGAACAGACAGGCAGCTGGGTCTTGATGAGACAAAATTTTCATAAATTTAATTTTTTGAAAGAATATAGGCCTCTTGGGAATTCTACAAAATTCATACATGCACTTATTTCGCATTTTAATCATTGCAAAACAGAAGGAATATATCCTGAGCATTATAGGGAATATGCAGAAACTTTGAAAACAGATGCAGATAAGATTCCGCTCAAAAAAGGAAAACTAAAGAAAAATGTCGGTAGTGATGAGGACTTGAAAATAGCGGAAAGAGCCAGGATTGAAGAGCTTGCACTGGCTTATGAAACCTATCAGCAGTTATTATTGGATAACAGCTGTCTTGATTTTGGAGATTTGATAAATTATGCAATCAAGCTTTTGGATAAGAAGCCGGAGGTGCTTGAAAAACTGAGAAGGCAATTCAAATATGTTTTGGTAGACGAATTTCAGGATACGAATTGGGTCCAGTATGAGCTTGTTAAAAAAATTGCACACCCTAGAAACAACATAAATGTTTTTGCCGATGACGATCAGAGCATTTTTTCCTTTCAAGGGGCATCTTTCAATAATGTTTTGAGGTTTAAAAAAGATTATCCTAATTCTCAAGATGTGGTTTTGGTACAGAACTATCGTTCGCCCCAAAATATGCTGGATCTGGCTTATGGTTTTATACAGTATAATAATCCAAACCGGCTAGAGTACCAGTTAAACGAAATCGCAGAGATAAAAGAGAGGGCAGAGGAAAGAGGAGTTGATTTGGCCAATTTTAAAAGGGTGGATAAAAAATTAATAAGTCCAACAAAAAAAGATGGCAGTCTAGAATTGCTCAGTTTTGAAACTGCCGATGAAGAAATTACTGGAGTTGTGAGCAAGATATGGGAAATAAAGGAGATAGATAACAAAGTGACGTTTTCTGATTTCGCGATACTTACAAGAACTAATGAGTCAGCAAACCATTTTAGCAGGGCCTTGGATAGAGCTGGAATACCTTATCAGTTTTATTCTTCAAAAGGGCTATATACCCATCCTTTGATTCTGGATATGATTTCTTATTTCAATGTGTTGATTGATTTTTACGATTCGGGGAGTTTTTACAGAGTGCTTAGAATGATGCCTTTGGATCTGGATCCGGAAGATATTGCTAAAATAACCCAATATAGCAATAAGAAAGGATTGCCCCTATTTGAAGCTATCCAAAAAGAAGAGCTGTTGGAGCAATTGATGAAGAATAACCAGAAAAAGCTTGAAGATTTGATATTGTATATAAAGAAGCATTATAGATTATCAAGAGAGAAGAATGTTGCCGAAGTTTTTGTTAATATGCTTGAGGACGTGGGATATTCAAAATCGCTTTCGGCGGCTACAGAAGAAAATTTGCATAATTGGGAGGTAATATACCAGTTTTATGAAAGGATCAAGAATTTTGAAAATACTCATATTGATGGAAAATTAGTTTCATTTGTTGAGCAGATGCAAATGGAATTGGATTCGGGAGAAGAAGGGAATTTTAAAATAAGCCTTGATGATTCTTTTGATTCGGTGAAGATAATGACAGTTCATTCTGCAAAAGGACTAGAGTTTGATTATGTATTTCTAACAAATCTGGTGCATAGGAAATTTCCTTCGGATCAGAAAAAAGAGCCGATTGAAATTCCTGAAAGGTTGATAAAAGAAGTGTTGCCAGAAGGAGATGCTCATCTGCAAGAGGAGAGAAGACTGTTTTATGTGGGGCTGACCAGAGCCAAAAAAGGATTATATTTAACGTGGGCCTCGGATTATGGCGGGAAAATATTGAAAAAACCGTCAAGATTTTTACTTGAAAGCAAGCTGATAAGCGAAGAAGCTATAGAAAAGCAAAGATTAACAAGGATAGGAGGGAATTCGTTTGGAAAAAACTTCTGTTTCAAATTGGAATCTAGTGAAACGAAAAAAGATAATAATATAAAAAGGTTTTTGCCGGATCATTTTTCTTTTTCCCAGTTGGCATCTTTTGAAAATTGTCCCTTGCAGTATAAATTTATGCATGTCTTGAAGATACCGACTAAGGGCAAGTCTAATTTTAGTTTTGGAAAAAGCATTCATAATTCTTTGCATAAATTTGTTTCAGATTATTGCGGAAGCAAAGTTTGCCCTTCACTAGAAGAATTATTAACGGTGTATGAAAATGAGTGGATATCGGATTGGTACGAAGACAAGAGAGAGCAGGAAATGTTTTTTGAAAATGGGAAAAGGATATTGAGTAATTTTTATAATGACTTTGAAAAAACAAAGCCTAAAGTTTTTGATTTTGATGGAGCTTTTGCATTGGAAAAGACTTTTTCATTGAAGATTAATGTAGACAATGTTATTGGGGCGATAGACAGGATAGATGATATCGAGGGAGGCATAGAAATTATCGATTATAAGACTGGAAATCCAAAAACGAGCTTGGGAACAGACGAGAGATTCCAGCTGTTGATATATCATTTGGCCGCCAGGAAGATTTTTGATTTGAATGTCAAAAAACTGACCTTTTTTTACGTTGAAGATGGGTCAAAATTTTCTTTTGAACCTAAGGATGGTGATGAAGAAAAAACAGAAAAGAAGATAGCTGATATCATAGGTAAAATAAAGCGAAGCAATTTCAAGCCAACTGCTGGATGGCATTGCCAATTCTGTGATTTTAAGAATATTTGTTCACATAAAAAGTAAGATCAATTCATTGAATGAATTTGCTTTTTATGGTATTCTTTAAATATTAAAATACTATGAAAAGAATAGCTATTATCGGCGCTGGAGGGAGAATAGGTTCTATGTTTTCACAGGAATTGAAAATTGGGAATTCTGTTTTAGGTGTAGACAGGAATCAGGAAATAGAAAGGATACGGAACGGTAATGTCGTACTAGTGATAAGCGGTAAAGAAACTGTTTTTGAAGTAGAAACTATTAATGATCAGAAACTAGTAAATCATTCTTTTGATGCAGTGTTCTTGTGTGCCAAAAATCCAGTTACAGATGTAGTAAAGTATTATTATCGTATGTTTAAAGAGAGCGGAAAGAATATTCCCGCTCTTTTTCTTCCTCAAAACGGAGTTACTGTTATTGAAGAGGCCATGGAAGCGCTAAAGGATATTTTTGGGGAAGACACCAAAAAGGTAAAGATAGCCAGAATCAGCCTTTTTAATTCTGTTTCTAGAGAGGCTATTGGAGAAAAAGTATATTTGAAATATTCCTTGCCCATACGTTTGGCTATTGGACCGGTTTCCGATATTTCGACACAAGAGTTGAAGGAGTTTTTTAATGATACTAAAATTGAGGTATTTGAAATTCCTAGATATAAGGTTAGGGATATGGAGTTTTCCAAGCTATTTCTTAATCTGATAGGAATGGCTTCAGCTTGCCATGACCTTTCCGTCGAAGATGGGTTTAGTAATAAGGAAGTATTTAAGGAAGAATTAGGAGTAATCAGGGAATATGAAAAAATAGTAAAAAATAAGGGAGGTAAATTCATAGATTTTCCTCATTATCCAGTAGGATTGATGTCTGCAATATTTAATAATGTTCCAGTACCGGTTTTGAGTTTATTCAGAAAATGGATAGGGAGAAAAATAGAAAAAGGAAGAAGAGGAAAAAAGAAAGATATCGATGAAATAGAATATTATAACGGAATGGTTGTTAATATGGGAAAGGAATCCGGCATATCGACCCCCTTTAATGAAGAAGTTGTAAAAATAGCAAAAGAAAAAATGTTAAAGAATAACTAAGTAATAATTCAATCATTATGACGAGTTTTATTTTATTAATCATAGTTGCTTATATCTTAGGATCCATTCCATTTGGATACATAGTGGCTAAACTTAAAGGTGTTGATATTACAAAAACAGGAAGCAGGGCAACCAGCACTACTAATGTTTCCCGTTCACTAGGATGGAGATGGGCTATATTGTCGGGGTTATTAGATTTTTCAAAGGGGGTTGTTGCCGCTTATCTTGCTATATTTTTTTTGGCTGACCAGTGGCAAATCGTTGCTGTTTGTCTTATGCCGATCATAGGGCATGTTTTTCCTGTTTGGTTAAAATTTAAAGGAGGAAAAGGAGCTGCACCTTTTTTTGGGGCCATGCTTGTTTTTTTGGGAATTGAGACTTTTCTTTTCTTTTTCTTGATCTGGCTAGCGATACTATTTATTACCAGGCTGATGAGCCTGACAAATATTTTATTTCCTTGGATGCTTGTAATTATTTTGTATTTTTATTTCCCTTTTCATTATTTCATATATGGACTTGCAGGGGCGATTCTGATTACTTTTGCCCTGCGAGGGAACATTGATCGTTTGATTAAAAAAACCGAACCAAAAGTTATTTTTAAATGGTAGTTTCGTCTGTTAGATTTTTAAATATTTGAAGCTGTTTGCAGATTTTGGCGAAGGATAAAAATGGTGTTATTGCAAGCGACTGATTACTGAAGGCTGGATAGGTTTGAAGTTTAGTTTTTTGATTTTACACATAGACTCTTTTTTAAAAAGTATGATATAATTTTTATATACTAAGAATAATTCTATGACAAAATTTAAATCAAGAGCTTTTAGCATGACCGAGTTGCTTCTCGTAATTCTGGTTATAGGCATATTATCTTCGATTACATATTTAAATCTTTCCAGAAGTTCTAATTATGAGGCAAAAATGACCAAGGCAAAAACCTTTGCTACTTCTGTTCCTTTATCCCTCCCAACGAGTTTTGTTGCCAATTGGGAATTTGACGGAGAAACATCAACAGGTGGAGCGCCTGTTGTGGGTGATTTGATTGATTCGTGGAGCAGTAACAGTGGAACAACCGCTTCGGGAGTTACAGTTCTTTCTGGCAGTGATTGTATGTATGGGAAATGTTTGCTATTTGATGGAACGGGATCAATGACTACGGGAACTTCTAGCGGGCTTTTTAATGGTAAAGCTAATTGGACTATTTCGGCGTGGGTAAAACCCGATAGCGATGGCGGAAAAGATTGTTTTTATTCTGAAGATAATGATACCGATAGTACCGATAATATTTTTAGCGCTTGTGTTACTGCATCAAACGATATATCGGTGTCGTTGCGTCAAGCAGGGATTGTGAATGAAATATCAACAGTTACTTCTTCTCAAAAAATAGAGCGAGGTCAATGGAATTATGTGGTTATCAGTTTAGAAAATGGCGGGGCATCTGGATCGCTGAAATTTTGGCTTAATGGTGACCTTATATTTACTTCAACCAGTCAGGCGGCGATTAGTTTGGTAGTAAGCGCAACTGATATTGTGGACAGAATTGGAGCAGGGTTTAATGGTACAGATGCTTTTAAGGGGGCGATAGATGATGTGCAGGTTTATAGCGATTATGTGACATCGGCGGCGCTTGCAACAACAACGAATGAACTTTCAAGCATAGCGATAAAAGCTGAATCTTTTCCGACAACAAAAACGGAATATAATAGTGACGATTCCTTGGATATTACGGGATTAGTTGTTGAGGGGACATATAGTGATAACCATACCGCCATTTTAACGATAACAGCGGCGAATATTTCTGGCTTTGATAGTACTATTGCGGCCGAGAGTAAAACCTTGACTGTAAGTGTTTCCGGAAAAACAACCTCATATGACATAAGCGTTACTCCTAGAGTTCCGACTGGTTTGTCTTGCGGGGGGGCTACGGCGGCTACTATTTCTTGCAGTGCAAGCACGCAAAGCGTAGATAGCGGAGAGGAAATGGTGTATTATCTTAGAAGAGATACTACTACTGTAGTGTCTCAAGGCACAATGCCTATTTATGATAGTGAACTTGAGTGTGGCAGTATTCATAATTATGAAATCCGCGCATGTGTAGGAACTAAGTGTTCCGCTTATTCAACTTCGTCTGTTTCTGGCTCTACGCTTGATTGTCCGCCAGCTACTCCAACGGGTTTTGCTTGTGATACCCCAACCGAAACATCGCTTTCCTGTCATTGGAATGCCGTTAGTGGCAGTGGAATCACTTATAATTTGAATAGGACGAGTCCAACAACACAATCTTACAGTTCTCTTACTAGTACATCTCAAGTTGATTCGAGTCTTGATTGTAATACTGTCTATGGCTATAGTTTGACTGCTTGTAATACTGGAGGCTGTAGTGCGGTTCCTGCTACTGCAAGCGCAACAACAAGCTATTGTATTCCTGCGGTTCCAACTATATCGGTTGCTGATACTTCCAGTATTTCGGCTACTGTTACTTATAATATTCCATCTCAAGCTGTAAGGACAGTTATTGAAAGGATTTCTCCATCCAATATTTGGACTAAAACGTCTGGCACTACTTTTGAAGATTCTGATCTTAATTCTGGACAGGAATATTGTTATCGCGCTAAGAGTTGTAGTACTAGCGATGATGCGAGTTGTTCGGCATATACAAGTAATGTATGTGTAACTTTGTGTACGGTTTATGCGATGAGTTCTGGTACTTTGACTATAAGCACTAACAATAGTAGTTATTGCGTTTCGGGAACTGCTTCTGGCGCGAATAATATAGTTGTTAGTTCAAGTGTAACTACTAAGGTTAGATTTACGGGAAGCACAACTATAAATATGGCTAGTCAGGGCAAACCAGCAATGGTATTAAATTCGGGATCAAATGTAAACATGTATTTGGATAGTGGTGTGACAGTAACCCTAACAGGAGGAAATGCTGCCAATGGAGGAACTGGTGGCAGTAATAATGGGGCTGATACGGCCCCGGCGGCGGGAGGATATGCGGGAATAAATGTTCCTTCGGGAGCAACTTTAAAAATATATGGAACAGGAACGTTAACTGCCTATGGAGGAAACGCAGGAACTGGTGGGACAGGTGGACTTGGGGGATATAGTTGTGAAGGGTCTGGTGGATCTGGTGGCGGAGGAGCTGGCGCTGGAATTGGTGGCAATGGAGGTACTAGTGGAGCTGGAAACGGACATGTGGCTACTACCTACACTGTTTTTAGTGGTGGAACTGGGGGAGCGTCTGGTTCGATATTCATTTTAGCGGCAAACGTAAATGCCTATGGTGGAAATGGAGGTAACGGAGGCGCTGGTGGACAAGGAGCTTTTAATGATGGATCTGGCGGAGGCGGTGGATATGCTGGAGCTGGAATTGGCGGAGGAGGAGGTGGTGGTGGAGGAGCTGGATGGAGAAGTCAAGGGGCTGGAGGATATAGTGGAGGTGGAGTTGGTTCTGGCGATGATCCAAGTACTTCGAGCGCAGGAGGAACAAATGGTGCGGCCGGAGGTAGTGCTACTATAGACTGGCATGTAGAGCCTGATCTTGTAGCTGCTGGCGGTGGAGGATACTTAACTGATTATGGATATGGATATTCTGGTTGGGGAAACGGAGGAACGGGAGGAGACAATGGGGCAATATATAGAGTAGGAACTTTTTCGGGAACTGTTGCAAATGGGAAGGCTGCCAATGGAAGCACGGTTATAAATACTCGAAATCAATCAACGCAGGGCTATGGAGGAGGTTATGGATATAGCGAAGGATCACAGGGAACTGTTAATTTGAATTATTCGGAATAAGGAGGGCATAAGCCTTTCTTATTTTATTACTTGAATGATAGAGTTTTTTAAGGTAAGTTTAATGTATAATAATAAGATTTAGAAAAAAGATGAAAGTTGATATTTTTATTGAAAATCCAAAAGGGAGCCATAATAAATATGAATTGGATAAGGAAACAAACAGAATAATGCTTGATAGGACGTTACATTCGGCTGTATATTGGCCTTTTGAATACGGATTTATCGAAGATACATTGTCTGATGATGGAGATCCATTAGACACCGTTGTTTTATCGGAAAGTCCGACGTTTCCTGGTTGTACAATTCCTTGCAGAATTATAGGAATGTTGAACATGGAGGATGAGGCTGGACTCGATTACAAAATAATAGCAGTACCAGACGATAAGATTGATCCAAGATTTAAAGAGATTCAAGATATTTCTGACGTAGGAGAACATTTGAAAAAGGTTATTCAGGAATTTTTTGAAACATATAAAAGGTTGGAATCTGGAAAATGGGTAAAAATTACGGGATTTGAACCAAGAGAAATAGCAGAAAACTTGATTGAAAAATCTCGTGTTAAAAAATAAAAACAAATAAATGAAATATTCAGTTGATAAAGAAAAATGTATTGGTTGCGGAAGTTGTAACTTAGCTTGTCCAAATGGAATGGGAATGGGCGGTGACGGCAAAGCAACTGTTTTATCCGATTCTGAGGTTGAAGGATGTGGAGGCGTTGAATTGTGTCCGTACAGCGCAATAGTTGAGGAAGACGACGGAAAAGCAATATAGAAAATGAATTAAAGAATCTGCATTTAGCAGATTTTTTTTGACTGGACAGTATTTATTTTTGGTTGTAGTATTATCTTACAAAACTATGAAAATAACAAAAGAATCAAAATTGGATAAGATATTGGAAATTGAAGGGGCGGAAGAAATATTGTCTAGTTATGAAGTTCCTTGCCTTTCTTGTCCTTGCGCAAGATACGAATTGTCGGAATTGGATATTGGATTTGTGTGTGAAAAGTATGGCATTGATTGCGAAAAAATATTGGAAGACATAAATAAACTTGTTTCCGAAAAAGGTGAATGAAGAAATTGGCTTATATTATCGTAATAGCTTTAGTTGTTTGTAATATTATAAGCTGGTCATTTTTATTGCTACATAAAGACAACTTTTTTAAAGTTGTTTTTTTTGATGTGGGACAGGGGGATGGAATATTTATAGAAACTCCTGATAAAAGACAGATAGTTATTGACGGAGGGCCTGATTATAATTTAATGGCGGAAAAAATTTCGCAAGTTATTCCTTTTTGGGATAAAGAACTTGATGTTGTAATATTAACACACAGTGATTCGGATCATATGAATGGACTTCTTGGGGTTTTGGAAAAATATAAGGTGAAAAATGTATTATGGACTGGAATAGAAAAAGAAGAAAACGGAGAAAAAATTGCTAGCTGGAAAAATATACTTGAAAGGGAAAAAGCGGAAGGAGCTGAAATTTTTTTAGTGAAAGATGGAGATGGATTAACTGGGAAAGATATGAAAATGGATTTTATCTGGCCGGAAAAAATATTAGAAAAAGTCAGCAAGAACGATTCGAATAATAATTCGCTTGTTTCTCGATTATGCTATACGGAGAGTTGTTTTTTGTTTGCGGGAGACATATCGTATAGTGAAGAAGAAAAATTATTAGGTAAAAATATAAAAACAGATGTATTGAAAGTTTCGCACCATGGCTCTAAGTACGCTTCTTCGGGTCAGTTCTTAAGTCTTGCTTCTCCGAAATTAGCAGTAATAGAGGTAGGAAAAAACAGTTATGGACATCCTGATAGCGAAACAATAAAGCGTATAGAGAATTCTGGCGCCAAGGTAGTGAGAACGGACAAAAAAGGAGACATAACAGTGCTTTCGGATGGAAAAGATTATAAGATAATTTACCAAAAGAGTGGAGAACAAGGCTATTAACAGAAAGAATAAAGGGTGTTATAAAATAAGTAGTCCTATATTTTAAATTTCCTAACAAATTCATATAGGGAGCCTTACTTTTTTGACTGCCGTGGCAGTTGAAATCGGTGCCCACTTTAAAAGTGGTTAGGGACTTCTTAATTATATAGGACTATACGAGCGTCCTTTTTGGACGCTTTTATAAAAAATATGAAATTGATTTTTGAATCAAAACTTTCTAATAAAAACGGCGCTGAGGAGTATAGGAAAATATGGAAAGAAGAAGGCAGAAAAATGGTAAGAAATATCCAAAATCATTCAGGACTGTTCTTTAAGACTAAAAAAGTAACTGTTGATGTGTATGATGGAAAAAGCACATCTCATCCATTGAGGCTTAGGCATAATTATGATATTTTTTTCAAAAAGGCTGTTATAATACATGAGTTATTACATATTATTTTTGTTGATAATGAAATAAGGCTTGAAGATTCTTTATCCTTGCATGTAAAATTGTTTAGGTATTATTATGATATCTTGCTAGATATGTACGGCGATGATTTTTTAAGAAAGGTTATTGAAAAGGAAAAAAGTTTTGGAGAGATTTATGAAAATGCTTGGAATGCTGTAGAACAAGAAAAAGGGGCGGTTAGCTCAGTTGGCTAGAGCACTGCGTTCACATCGCAGGGGTCGTTGGTTCGAATCCAATATCGCCCACATTAAGTCTTTTAAAATAATTTATATTGGTATATTATTTATTGTGCTTATGCGAGAGTAGCTCAGCTGGTAGAGCGTCTGCTTCCCAAGCAGAAGACCGCGGGTTCGAATCCCGTCTCCCGCTCATGATTGAAAAAGGAAAGACGGGATTCGAAGGCGGCTTGATTATTTGTCAAATAATCAAGGCCGGAAGCCTGTCTGAGGCTGAGGCGGGAGTTGAGCAAAAAATCAAGCAGATTTTTATGCGAAACAGACTGGCGCTGAGCGTGATTTAATTGGGCATGTGGCGGAATTGGCAGACGCGTACGTTTCAGGTGCGTATGGAGAAATCCGTGTGAGTTCAAGTCTCACCATGCCCACATTAAAAACTTGTAATTAGGATATGGATATAAAAATAATTTTTTCTGTAATTGCTACATTTATCGGAGTCATAGCTTTTATTCCTTACTTGAAGGATATTTTCTCCTTAAAAACAAAACCCCATATATATACGTGGCTTATTTGGATACTTACTCAGGGAACTGCGGTTGTTGGGATACTTTATGGTGGAGGAGATTGGGGTGCATTAAATCTGATAGTGGGATTGTTCTTCTTGATCATAGTCTTGTTTTTTTCGCTGAGATATGGAACGAAGAATATTACGAAGGGTGATACGATTATCTTAGTATTGGCCTTAATCGCAGTTTTAATTTGGTGGCAATTAAAACAGCCCCTTATTTCGGTGTTTATGGTTTCCGTAATAGATACGATAGGATATTTCCCTAGCTTCAGAAAATCGTATCAAGAACCATGGAGTGAAACCTTAATAACATGGTTTTTGTTTGCGATGTCGAATATTTTTGCGGTATTAGCTTTAAAGGAATATAATTTATTGACACTTACTTATTTAGCTTCGATTACTATCGCTAATTGTGCACTTTTTTTAATCTGTTATTTTAGGCGACGTTTCGTACCAAAGCCTTTGACGTAAAAGATTTTGGGGTTTAGATTTGTTGATTTGTTGGAGGAAGATTGGTAGAATTAAGTAGAAATCCATGGACTAAGCTCACAAGTCCTAAAACGGGCTCAAAATTTTATGTGTTTTTACTGCCGGGGTCAGTATCGTCAAATTTTGTGATTTATATTATTTCCTTCACTTCGCTTCGGGCTGCCTTTCTGCTCCGGGCTTTAGCCCGCAGCATTCAGGCGAGAAATAATAAATTATAAATAAACTTAATTATTATGAAAAGCAGTGGTTTTGTAATAAATTGGATAATAGTTATTGTGGCAGTATGCATTTTGCTACTAGTAGGAGTAGTGTTGTTTTTTATGGGTAGTGGAAGTGGGGGGTTTAGTAAAACTGAAGTAAAGGAAAATCCTGAAAATATTGAGCAGCCTCCAATAAATAATAACCCTGTTGATCCTACAGCAAATGTGGCAAAAGAAATAACAGATGCCACTTTTAAAATAGACAACACGGATGTTAAATTGGCTGACGGAAAATCGGGAACTATATCTGTGTTTAATGATCCGATTAAAATAGATATTAATAATGATGGAATAGAAGATAAAGCATTGATGCTTACTGATTCGAGTAAAAAAGCTTATTATGTTTCGGCTGCGATAAAGTCTGGAGATGGTTATATCGGAACAAATGCGATATCTTTGAATGTAGGAGATATGGCGCCAAAAAAAATATCGGCAAACGGGCAGATAATAATAATCGATTATTCTTATAGAAGGTCTAGTGATCCTGTTTTTGAAAGATTGGCGACATCAATTCGAAAAGGTTTTGTTTTTGAGAATGGTATTTTAAAAGAAGCAAATGCAAGCACCGTTGCTGAAAAAGGGTGCACTAGCACTGGAGGAAAGGTAGTAACGACGTCTTGTTGCAAAACTGCTATTGATTTTTCTAATAATTGCCTTATTGGTGCGTGTGGATGTTCACCCAACAATAGCAAACAAGTGAGAAGCTGTTCCTGCTCTAGTGGAAAGTGTTTTGATGGAAATGAGTGCATTACAAAATAACTTTATTGACTTTTGGCTTTTTAGTTGGTAATCTTTTGATATTGGATAATTTAAATTGAGCATTTATTATGCTCTTTTTTAACAGATATTATAATTGTTGAATAACTATAGAAATGAATTTTAAAACATTGCAGGATAAAATATTAAAAGTATTGAAGAATAGATATTTTTTAGGGTTAGTTATAGTTTTGGTTGTTTTGTTTTTGATAGCAATATTGTTTTTTAAAAATAGTGCTTTAATGAGCATGGCTAGCGTTTTGAAAAATCCGGGATTTTGTGATGGCATAGGGGAAAGTGTTTCTAGGGATACCTGTTATTTCAATTTTGCCCTGCATAACGAGAATTCAGATGTTTGCAGTAAAATGGATAGGGATTTAGTCAAGAACTTATGTTTTGCAATAGGAAAAAGAGATTCTTCTCTTTGTGAAAATGTTGAAGCGGGCGAAGCGAAAGATGCTTGCTATTTGAATATCAATAGATTTAAACCAAACCTTTTTAATTGTCCTAAGATTGATAATGAAATTGATCGGGACGAATGTTTTGCCGATGTCGCAAAAGCGAAGAGCGATGCATTGATATGTGATAATATAAAGAATGAAAGAGATAAAACTGCTTGCAAGGCAAATTTTGAGAAGTAAAGAATGAGGCGGTGGCCTCGTTCTTGATTAATAATAAAAATGTGTGAGGTATGAATAAAAAGATTTTGTTTTTGCTGTTAATAGTAATCGCATTGGGATTTTTTATCTTTATCAAAAACAAAGAAGTAAAAGTTAATAATTTTGAAGAATGTGTACGTGAATCTGGAATTGTGATGGAATCATATCCGAGGCAGTGCAAATCGTTTGATGGAAAAATATATATTGAGAAAATAAAAGAAATTGATAAAAACACCACAATAATAGTTGATGGGATAAGCGAAGGAATGTCCGTGGATTCTCCTTTGATTTTGAGGGGAAGAGCAAAAGGAAATTGGTTTTTTGAAGGCTCGTTTCCTGTAAAGTTGGTGGATAGTGAAAATAACAGTATTGCAAGCGGCGTAGCCAGGGCAACGGCCAATTCCTTGACTGACGAATTTGTTCCTTTTGAAACTAGACTTGAATTCAATATTCCAGAGAAAAAAGACGGGATGCTTGTTTTTAAAAATGACAATCCGTCGGGAATGCCAGAGAATGATATTTATTATAGGATTCCTGTGGTGGTAAATGCCGGAAGCGAAACCGTTAAGGTAAAGGTTTTTTTTGCTAATGATAATATCGATAAAGAAGTGACTTGCAATAACGTATATTACGTTGAGAGAGAGGTTGAGAACACAAAAGCAATAGCAACAGCAGCAATTAATGAACTTTTAAAAGGAACTACCGAAAAAGAAGAAGCGGATGGGTATAGAACGCTTATCAATAGCGGAGTAAAAATTAATAAATTGGTAATTGAAAACGGTATAGCAAAAATAGATTTTAGCAGTGAATTTGAAAAAGGCATGGGTGGCTCGTGCAAAGTAAGCCTTATAAGAAAGCAAATTGAAGAAACATTGAAGCAGTTTGAAGCAGTAAAAAGTGTAGTCATTTCTGTTAATGGCGATTCAGAAAGTATATTGCAACCATAATAATAACTTGAAATATGAGCGATATAGTTGTGTACAAATCAATATTTGGAGCAACAAAAATGTATGCCAATTGGATTGCCGAGTTTTTGAAAGCAGATAGTTTTAAATTTAGTGAAGCTAATAGGAGTATTTTGAGTTGCAGTGATAGAGTAGTAGTTTTGTCTGGAACCTATGCCGGACAAATACCCCTTGCAAAATTTTTGAAAGATAACTGGGTTATTTTGAAAGATAAGAAGGTTTATGTTGTTGCTGTGGGGTGTAGCGATGAAAAAAGCGAAGGCGCTAAAATTTCTTACGAAAGCATACCTTTAGAAATAAGGGATAACATCCATTATTATAATGTTATGGGTGTAATGCCTTTTTCCGATAAAACCGGAAAGGTGGAAAGGAGCAATTTGGAAAAATTATTTGATGATTTAAAGGTTCTTAATTAGTATTGAATAAAAGAATAAAAGGAGTAAGATTTTATATATGGAAAAGTATAAATATAAGTGTGTTTCAATATGGACTTGGAGTTCAGAAAGTGTAACGAGAACTTTGAATGAATATGCTAGCGAGGGATGGGAATTGGTTTTTGTTGTCGGATGCTGGCATTATTTTAAAAAGGAAATAGATTAATAATTAATAAAATAAAAATAATATGGATGGAGTAATAGTGGTTTTAGTTTTAATAGTGTTAGTTTTTTTGCTTTTTAGCCTTAGAGTAATCAAGGAATATGAAAGGGCAGTAATATTTTTTCTTGGTAAATACACAGGAGTAAAAGGGCCTGGATTGATAATATTGATCCCTATTTTGCAAACAATGACAAGGGCTGAGCTTAGAACAGTGACAATGGCAATTCCTTCGCAAAAAATAATTACGAAGGACAATGTTTCGATCGATATAGCTGCTGTTGCTTATTATCATGTTGTAGATGCAGCCAAGTCGGTAATTGCGATTGAGGATGTATTCTCGGCTGTAAACCAGATTAGTCAGACAACAGTAAGAAATGTTGTTGGTCAATTTAACCTTGATCAGTTATTATCGCAAACGTCTGAAATAAATAACCAAATCAAGACAGTAATTGATAGTCACACCGAACCATGGGGAGTGCAAGTGACCGCAGTTGAAATAAAAGATATTTTCTTGCCAGAAAATATGCAAAGAGCAATGGCTAAGGAGGCAGAAGCAGAAAGGGAAAGAAGGGCAAAGATTGTTGCTGCCGAGGGAGAATTGCAAGCTGCTGAAAAACTTGGACAAGCCGCTGATTTGATGGCTGCTCATCCGGTTGCATTGCAGCTCCGAACACTGCAGACAATGGCAGAAATAAGCGTTGAAAAAAATTCTACAATAATTTTCCCTGCACAGTTCATGACAACCGTAAAAGAGGCGATTGCAACAATAAAAGGAGACGCAAAATAGTTTCCACTCTGGGGCTTGAAATTATTTAGTTTTCTGATAATATGCATTGTATATGGAAAAAGAATGTTCAATTTGTGGCAAATCATCTTTTATGGGAAGACAGTTCAAGAAATTGATTTCTAGATATAATCCTAGCCCAAAAAAGAGAAAATATCCTAATTTGCAATGGTTAACAGTTCCTGCTGACACTAGCAAAAAGAAATATGTTGAATTTGCCGGTAAACGAGTAATTGCTTGCGCAAAATGCATTAAAGCCTTATCTAAATAAGGCTTTAGTGTTTTTTTGGGCTTTTCGGGCTGTCGTATAACGGAATTATTTGCGCATGGGGTGCGTAAGACCTGGGTTCAATTCCCAGCAGCCCGACAAACTAAAACACTATCAAAGATAGTGTTTTAAGTTTGTCGTGTGCTGCTGGGAATTGAAGGGGTTGATTTTTAATAAAATCAACGGCGGAGCTTTGACTGAAAGCGAGCCAGCCTGAGCCGGTTCTAGTAAGAACCGATGCGAAGGGAATTGGCTGAGTTCAAACCCAGGCTTAAAAGAAATTTACCAAAATTTCTTGAAAGAATTCCCAGCAATTCGACACTATCAAAGAATGGTGTTTTAAGTTTGTCGTGTGCTGCTTATTTAGTAATCCGTAATTAGTAACTAGTAATTAGTGCATTGAGGTTTACTTCGTAAACTAGGGGGCATTTTATTAGATTCCCGACTACGTTCGCCTACGGCGAACAATCGGGAATGACAAAAAGTGAAACGGAAGCATCTTATTAGATTCCAACTTTCGTTGGAATGACAAACTTGGTAACCAGGTAGCCCGCAAATGGGAATTGAGGAGATATTAAGTTATTGTTTTGTCTTTGAATATGATGTAATATGTGGTGATATTAGAAATAAATTGGAAGATATTATGATTACAAAAGAACAACAAAAATGGTTAAACCATTTAAACGACAACGATCAGGTGTTCGTTGTTCCTTTTGATCAGACAGCAGAAAATAAATATCAAATAATAAAAAAACAAATACAGGATTTGTTGGGTAAAGAATATCAAGTTGAACATAGAGGGGCTAGCAGTTTAAAAATTTCTGGACAAGACGAAATTGATATTTATATTCCAGTTTCAGAAGAAAATTTCAACGAAATTGTAATAAAGATTACGAAACTATATGGAAAACCAAAAAGCAGTTATTCTTTGAAAAGAACTAGATTTACAACTTTTGTGCAGAGTAAACATATTGATGTATTTGTAATAAATAAAAACGATAAAGGTTGGAAAGATAGTGAAATATTCCATAATTTTCTTTTGGTTCATCCTGATAAATTACAAGAATATCGTGAATTAAAAGAAAAATTAACTGGGAGGAGTACAAAGATTTACTATACGGCAAAAACAGAGTTTATTAATAAGGTATTGTCGTTGGCAAAGAATAAATAATGTTTTTTTAAGTGAAATATGTTAATATGAAGCTATAAAAACAAAGTTATGATTGAAACATCTTTTATCCTAGGTTTAATAATATTCATTCTTTCTGTTGTGATTCATGAAGTCGCTCATGGAAGCGTTGCGTATAGCTTGGGTGATGATACCGCAAAAGAGGATGGAAGGTTGAGTTTGAATCCTATTGTACATATCGATCCAATAGGTTCGGTGCTGTTACCTTTTTTCTTAGTGATATCTTCGTCGCCAATTTTATTTGGCTGGGCAAAACCTGTTCCGGTGAATTTTTTTAACCTTACTGATAGGTGGGGTGAATTAAAGGTTTCTTTAGCTGGGCCAGCTGTTAATCTTATTGTGGCTTTGATATTTTGTCTTTTTTTAAGATTTTCTTTATTTCCCGAAATGGCAAATATATTTATAATGGTTGCCTTTATAAATATTGGATTGGCTTTATTTAATTTGATCCCGATTTTTCCGCTTGATGGATCGCATATACTAATGAACTTATTGCCCGACAGCGCACTTCCTTTTAAGGAGTTTATGGTTAATTATGGAACATTGATTTTGATATTTTTTATATTTGTTTTTCCTAGAACTGGTTGGTTAGGGAGTTTGGTAGAAATTATATTTAAATTTTTTGCAGGTTATGTGTAAATACTCTTTGCGAGTTTGCTGTTTTGCGATATAATTTATTAAAATAGTATTAATAATCAATAAATAATAAAAACAAAAATGAATGATAATACTTCGAGAGTTGTAGAATATACATTGGTGATTTTAATCGGATTAATTATCAGCTATGTCATGTTTGTGCAACAGCAAGCGGATAAAGATAAGTTTGATCAATTAAAAGATAGGGTTGATACTGTTGAGCAAAAAGTTGATGATATGAAAGCTGATAAAATGCTTATGGATTTAAAAATTAAGCAAATTGACGAAAAGGTAAATCCAAAAACCGAAGAACCGGCTCTGGGGTCAGATGGAAAACCACTTCAAACTGGAGAGACAGACGCAGTTAAGCCAGAAACTCAGACAACTCAACCAAAAGCGAATTCAACAAAATAGTTTAAAACAGGGTTCTACCCTGTTTTTTTTGACACAATAATCTTGGCGTGTTATTGTTTTGTCGCACCCAAAGAATTTATGGGGAGGTAAAAAATGAAACTTGGAAAGTTTATATTATTGTTCGCTGTTGCATTCTTGATGCTTACAGGAATTGCGGCGGTGGACGCCGTCGTTGAAAATAAAACTGTTGTTGCATCGGGCCACCCTGATTGGTCACCCGCAATGTACCGGGACGATGGTAAAATTGTGGGAACTGCTCCCGAAATCGTTACTAAAGCTTTCAATAGCTTGGGAATGCAGGTTGACTGCAAATATACGGGGTCTTGGATTGATGTTCAGGAGCTTGGAAAAAGAGGAGAGATTGACGTTATTGTGGCGGCCTACAACACATCGGAACGCCACGAATATTTCTTGTATTCGGAAAACCCGATAATGCAGGATAATATTTCGATGTTTTCCACGCAAAACATTATCTATCAAGGGCCTGAAACTTTTGAGGAGTATTGCATTGCGGTATCTTTGGGAGACAGTTATGGGGAGAAGTTGGACAGGTTCCTTGCTTCAAACCGAAGCGTTGTTACTGTCTACAACAATCCAATGGACGCAATGGATTCCTTGTCAAAGGGGAACGATGTCTTTTTATATTCAACTGCCTCAGGGAATAGAATATTGAAAGAAAATCCGATGAGATACAAATATGTAAAGGGTGAAGTTATAACAAGCCTTCCATTTTACGTGTTGGTATCTAAACAGTCGGAGTATGTGGCGATTATGCCGCGAATTAATGAGGCATTAAAAATCTACGCCTCAAAATAATCTGGTTTTTAACCAGTCTTTTTTTATTATTTCTGACCTGAATACTGTGGCTAAAGCCCACAGTAGAAGGATAAGCCCGAAGCAAAAAAGAAAACAACATAAATCACGAAATTTCGCGATGATTTTTCAGAAAATGAAAGATTATTGTATATAATCGCAAAATTTTGAGTCCGCTTAGGACTTATGGGCTAGCCCATAGATTTTTATTTTGGAAGCATTGTCAGACAGCCTTAGCTGTGGTATTTTTAAGTTAATATGGAAATACCTTTTTATATGTATATTATAAGAAAAATAGCATTTGGCGCTGCAGTTGGTTTTGGGGTTTATGCATTTTTCCTATATGGGAGGCCATTTGTTGAAAAAATAACAGGTATGATTTTTACTGATGATGTTTGGCTTTGGTATGTGATAGCTGGAGCCATCGCGGTGGGATTATTAGCTTTTTTAATCATTTAACCTAAATATGAAATACAATCCTGGAGAGATAGAGAAAAAATGGCAAGCTTATTGGGAAAAAAATAAAACCAACAAGACTGAAGATTTTTCGGAAAAGCAAAAATATTATTGTTTGGATATGTTTCCTTATCCATCGGGAGTGGGTTTGCATGTCGGGCATTTTAAGGGATACGTGGCGACCGACATCGTGGCTCGTGTAAAGAGGATGCAGGGATTTGAAGTGTTGCATCCAATTGGATGGGATGCTTTTGGGCTGCCTGCCGAAAACTTTGCTATAAAAACAGGAATTCATCCCGAAATTACCACCGAAAAAAACATAGAGAACATAAAACACCAAATGAAGATTGCTGGCTTGAGTTATGATTGGGATAGAGAAATAAATACTACTGATAGCGATTATTATAAATGGACGCAATGGATATTTCTAAAATTATACGAAAAAGGACTTGCTTATAAGAAATTGTTACCGATAAATTGGTGTCCTTCGTGCAAGACGGGACTTGCCAATGAAGAGGTTGTAGATGGAAAATGCGAGAGGTGCGGAGCCGAAACCACAAAAAAAGATATTGAGCAGTGGATACTTAAAATAACTGCTTATGCTGATAGACTACTTGAAGATTTAGAGACTCTTGATTGGCCGGACAGAATAAAAGAAATGCAAAAAAATTGGATAGGAAGAAGCGAAGGGTGGGAAATAGATTTTGGAATTAAAGATACTGGAAAAACGGTTACAGTATTTACGACAAGGGCCGACACTTTGTTTGGTTGTACTTATATCGTACTTGCTCCTGAATCGGATATTGTTACCGATTTGAAAGATAAGATTTCTAACTGGGAAGAAGTTTCTGGGTATATAGAAAAAACAAAAAATAAGAGCGATCTTGAAAGAATAAGCGAGGTAAAAGGGAAAAATGGGGTAGAGTTAAAAGGAGTGAAAGCGATAAATCCGATAAATGGAAAAGAAGTAAGGGTTTTTGCGGCTGATTATGTACTTGCAAGTTATGGCACTGGAGCTGTGATGGCTGTGCCTGCTCATGATGAAAGAGATTTTGAATTTGCTATAAAATATGATTTGCCGATAATTGAAGTAGTAAGGCCAAGGAGTGGCGAATCGGATATTTCGGAATCAGCATACGTGCAAGATGGTTTTTTGATTAATTCGGATACTTTTAGCGATATGGATTCTGAGAGTGCAAGAAAAGCAATAGGCGAAAGCCTAAAAGATGAAGGATTTGCTCGCGAAAGAGTAAATTATAAATTACACGATTGGCCTTTTTCTAGACAAAGATATTGGGGCGAACCAATACCGATAATTCATTGTGATAAGTGTGGGATGGTGCCATTGGAAGAAAAGGATTTACCTTTGACATTACCCCATGTTGATAAATATGAACCAACTGGTACGGGTGAATCTCCCTTGGCTGCTATTGAGACTTGGGTAAATGTGAAATGTCCAAAGTGTGGAGGTATGGCAAAAAGGGAAACTAATACTATGCCGCAGTGGGCAGGAAGTTGTTGGTATTATCTTAGATACTTGGACAATAATAATGATAAAAGTTTGGTAAACAGCGAAAAAGAAAAAAGATGGATGCCAGTGGATTTGTATGTGGGTGGAGCAGAACATGCTGTGTTGCATTTGTTGTATTCTAGATTTTGGCATAAGTTTTTGTATGACATTGGAGTTGTTTCAACAAAGGAGCCATTTCAAAAATTAAGGAACATAGGATTGGTGTTGGCTCATGATGGCCAGAAAATGTCGAAGTCAAAAGGTAATGTTATCTCGCCAGACAGTGTTGTTGATGAATTTGGAGCTGATACCTTAAGGGTTTACGAAATGTTTATGGGGCCGTTTGATCAGGCTATTGGGTGGAATGAACAGGGGGTAAAAGGCGTAAATAGATTTTTAGGGAGGGCTTGGGATATGGTAATCCAAAGCGAGAGTGTTGCCGAAAGTTCCAGCGAAATGATTTCGGAAACTAATAAATTGATAAAGAAAGTTTCTGATGATTTGGAGAAAATGAAATTTAATACTCCGATAGCTTTTTTTATGGAGTATGTGAATTTTGTTTATGAGAATAAAAATGATTTTGGAAAGGACTCGGCGGAGATATTTGTAAAATTATTGTTTCCATTTGCGCCTCATATTTGTGAAGAATTATGGCAGTTGTTGGGCGAAAAAGGATTAATCAGCGAGCAGGAATGGCCAGTTTGCAATGAGGCATTAGTAAAAAATGATAAGATAGTATTGGTAGTGCAGGTAAATGGAAAAGTAAGAGACAGGATGGAATTTGATAGCGATATAGATCAGGAAAGGGCGGAAGAAGCTGTAAAAAACAGCGAAGTTATAGCAAAATGGATAGGAGGAAAAGAAATAAAGAAAGTAGTTTTTGCAAAAGGCAAACTAATAAATATAGTGGTTTAATTTATTTATAAATTTATGTGCGGTATTGTTGGCTATATTGGTAAAAATCCTGCCCTTCCAATTCTTTTTTCTGGATTGGAGAGGCTGGAATATAGGGGTTATGATTCATTTGGATTTTGCGTGCTAGACAATGAAAGCATTGATTTTTTGTGCAAAGAAAAAGGAAAAATATCAGACCAATGTCAGATAAAAACATCTAAAAGTGTGGGCAGGGTTGGAATTGCACATACTAGATGGGCAACAACTGGACTTGTGACAAAGGAAAATGCCCATCCTCATTCTGATTGCAAGCAAGAAATATTCGTGGTGCATAATGGAATCGTCGAAAACTATAAGGAGTTAAAAGAAAAACTTATAGCCGAAGGACATAAATTTAGTTCGGAAACTGATACAGAAGTATTGGCTCACTTGATCGAGAAATATTTTGATGGAATTTTGGAAGATGCTGTTAAAAATGCGTTGAAGGAAGTGAGGGGCACATATGGACTTGCAGTAGTGTCTCCAAAAGACCCTAATAAGATAGTAGTTGCAAGAATGTCGTCTCCGCTATTAATTGGAATAAATGGAGACGAGTTTATTATTGCTTCTGATCCTTCGGCAATAATCATGAGAACCAGACAAATAATTCATCTTGACGATAATGAAGTTGCTGTATTAACTCCTGATAATTTTGTAATTTCTAAACAAGAAAAAGAAACTGATTCCTGGAAGATTTCTGATAAAAAAATAGAGATGATAGAATGGGATTTGGAAGAAGCGGAAAAGGGAGGTTATAAGCATTTTATGTTGAAAGAAATAATGCAAGAACCATCGACTATTGAGGATGCTATAAGAGGAAGACTGTATACAGAAAAAGGAAATGTAAAATTAGGCGGTTTGGAAAATGTTGAAGATAGGCTGAGGCAAATAGATAATGTGGTTTTAATAGGATGCGGGACTGCGTATTATGCTGCGAAGGTTGCCGAATATATGTTTGAGGAATATGCCGGAATATCAGCTGAGCCGGATATAGGGTCGGAATTCAGATATAGAAAATCATCGTTCAATAAAAATACAGCAGGAATATTTGTTTCTCAATCGGGAGAAACTGCCGATACTTTGGCGGCGCTTCGTGAAATGAAAGAAAAAGGATTATTGACTATAGGGGTGACGAATGTAGTTGGCTCCAATCAAGCAAGAGAAACAGATGCCGGAGTATATACAAGATCTGGTCCAGAAATTGCGGTTGCTTCAACTAAAGCGTTTATTGGACAATTAACAACACTGGCATTGATTACGGTTTATTTGGGCAGACAAAGAGATATGGCTCTTGTAATGGGAAACAGGATAATTGATGAGATTTCTAAATTATCAGAATTGGCTCAGGAGGTGTTGGCTCAAAAAGAGAACATAAAGAGAATTGCTGAAAAATATATTGATTATAAAGATTTTTGGTATATCGGTAGAAAATATAATTATCCAATAGCCCTTGAAGGAGCTTTGAAATTGAAGGAGGTATCTTATGTTCATGCGGAAGGTACTGCTGGCGGAGAATTAAAACATGGTCCACTTGCGTTAATTGACGAGAAATGTCCAACTATTGCGATTTGTCCAAGCGATTCAGTGTATGAAAAAATGGTTTCTAATATTGAAGAAGTAAAAGCTAGAAATGGAAAAGTGATTGCTATTGCTACAAAAGGAAACGAAGAAATTAAAAAGATTGTTGATGATGTAATTTATATTCCAAAGACCTTAGAAATGCTAACACCGATACTATCGGTAATACCACTTCATTTATTTTCTTATTATTTTGCCGATGCATTGGGGCGAGACATTGATAAACCAAAAAATTTGGCGAAGAGTGTGACGGTTGAATAAGTAAGGCTATCCTTTGGGTAGTTTTTGTTTTTTTATAAATCCGTGGAGCGGATTTTTCTTATTGTTTTTTGATGGTAGGTTTGGTAAAATATATATAAATGATAGACGTTAATACTCAAAAATTTTCTTTGGGGAAGTTTTTAACTGGATTTATTATCCTTTGTGTTGTTATGATCGTAGTAGCAATGACAACATCTGGATTAAATAAAGAAACCGATGACGAGAAAAGAAAAAATGATATCGTTGAAATAGCAAGGGCAATAGGCGCTTATAAATCAAGTGGGGCAATTCCTGCCAGTTATGGAGGCTGGTGTGACTTGAAACAAGACGGAACTGGGTGTCCTGGCTTTCCTGGGCTAATATCCCAATATATAAGGGCTATACCGAGGGATCCTAAGGGCGGTTATTACAAATATTATTCTGATGGCAGAAACTTCAATCTAATGGCTATTTTGGCAGACGAGGTCTCTAGCTATACATATTCAAGTTTTTCTAGCAGTTATTCGTTGCAAGGGCGAAATTTTTTAACCATAAACCAGAGCAATGGTTCTGAAAAGGGGGTGATTAATGGTTTTGAGCCTTATGGTGAGACTGTTTTAGCGAGCAATGATGCCGCCTATAGCGGGTCATATTCTGTGAGGGTAGATATTAGTGCTAATAACTCGGGAGTTGTGATAGATGCTCCAATCGGAGATATTCCAAAGGGGCAGACTGTTTCAATTCAGGCTATGGTTTGGATTCCTGCAGGGAAGGTTGTGTCGTTTGGAATCAGAGGGGATAACGGAAGCGGTTTGCGTGAGATTGATGCCGTTAAAATAGATGGAAACGGAAGCTGGCAGGTGGCTAAACTGAGCTACACCTTGACTGAAAAGTGGAATAAGGTTGGAATCATTGTTTATAGTGCTAATTATAATATCAATTCTAATTTTTATTTTTTTGTTGATGATTTAAAGTTGGAATACAAAAAAGAACCTACTGCTTGGGTACTCGGTATTTAATCAATAATTTATAGGCGGAGGTGAGTGGTTGATTTTGACAAAAATGCAATAACATTGTATTTTTTTGTTGGACCTTTGAGGTGAAAAATGAAATCTGAAGAATGTTTTCATGTATGGAGACTAGAGCCTGTTTTGGGAAAATTTGGTCAAACTGATGAATTGGAGTTGAGATGTGTAATGTGCGGGATAAGCGCAGTGGAATTTGGAGGCGAGCTTTTTGCATTTGAGATAATAACGGCTATTTTTGAAAATAAGAAAGATCGAGATGAAAGATAATCTCGTTTTATTTTTTGAAAAAAGGAGATAGGGGCTTGATTTTATTGATATTTTAGTGTAGAGTTTATACATTGAAGTAAAGAATAATATCTAAATAATTATTCGTGGCTACTGGCAAAGCATAGATTTGCTAGTTATTTATTTAGTTATTTGACATTTTACTCTTTATTTGATATTTTAATTGCATTAGATCTTGTTTTTTTGTCTTTATAGATAATAATTAAGACAACAGGATGCAGAATTCCTGCTTTTTTGCAGGAAACAATAAATTTTGATTATCTCTTGAATGAAAAAAATATAAGAGATTGAGTTTGTTATTTTAATATGCCAACAATTCATCAATTAATTAAAAAAAATAGGAAGCCTTTAGCAAAGAAGAATAAATCTCCTGCTTTATCGTATGGTTTTAATCCTATCTTGAATAGACCAAAAGAATATTCTTCATCTTTTAAGAAAGGTGTGTGTTTGAAGGTTTTTACAACTACTCCTAAAAAACCTAACTCTGCTTTGAGAAAAGTAGCAAGGGTGAAACTAGGAAATGGAATGGAGGTTACTGCTTATATCCCTGGAGAAGGACACAACTTGCAAGAACACTCGATCGTAATGATTAGAGGAGGAAGGGTAAAGGATTTGCCGGGTGTAAGATATCATATTATAAGAGGTGCTTACGATTGCGCTGGAGTTCAGGGTAGAAAGAAGGAAAGAAGTAAGTACGGCGCTAAAAAACCCAAATAATATAAACAAATATGGCAGGTTATAAATTTAAAAGAAAAATAATATCTCCCGACCTAGTTTATAATGATGTAATGGTTTCCAAATTCATTAACCAAATAATGATGAATGGAAAAAAGACTATTGCTCAAAAGATTGTTTATGGATCATTTGATACAATCAAGGAAAAAACTGGTCAGGAGCCCTTAGATGTATTTAGAGCAGCTATTCAGAATGTTTCCCCTATCTTGGAGGTAAAACCAAAAAGAGTTGGAGGGGCCACTTATCAGGTTCCAATGGAAGTAAAGGGGAATAGGAGGTTAAGCTTGGCGATGAAATGGATGATTGCCACCTCACGAGCCAAAAAAGGAAAGTCGATGAGAGAAAAATTGGCGGAAGAGTTAATTGAAGCATCAAAGAATTCAGGCGCTTCTGTAAGGAAGAAGGAAAATGTCCACAAAATGGCTGAGGCCAACAGGGCATTTGCACACTTCGCCTGGTAGTCGCAAGCAAAACCTATTTTATTGAGTTAAAATAGGTTTTGTATTATAGATTAGTAAATTCTAGTTAAAAAAGTTAGTATTAAATAAATTAATTAAAAAGTGTATGCCTAGACAATACCAAATAGAAAAATATAGGAATATCGGTATTATTGCCCATATTGATGCAGGAAAAACAACTACCAGCGAAAGAGTCCTTTATTATACCGGAGTTTCTCATAAAATAGGAGAAGTTCACGAGGGCGCTGCCACTATGGACTGGATGGAGCAGGAAAGAGAAAGAGGTATTACGATTACTTCTGCTGCTACAACTTGTTTTTGGTGTCCTGGTGATTATTTAAAAAAAGAAAGAAAAGATGAATATCGCATAAACCTGATTGATACTCCTGGGCACATTGATTTTACTGCAGAAGTGCAAAGAAGCTTGAGGGTGCTTGATGGAGCTGTGGTAGTTTTTGATGGTGTTGCTGGGGTTGAAGCTCAATCTGAAACTGTTTGGAGGCAAGCTGACAAATATAACGTTCCGAGAATTTGTTTTGTGAATAAATTGGATCGTTTGGGAGCATCATTTGATAAGAGTTTACAGTCTATTTGGACAAAACTAACTAAAAATGCCGTTGCTTTGCAGATGCCGATTGGGGAAGAGTCAAACTTTGAATCAATCATTGACTTGATTGAAATGAAACACGTGACTTTTGAAGGTGAAATGGGCAAGGATGTCGTAAAATCTGAAATTCCTGCCGAGTTTCTTGAAGAAGCCAAGAAGAGAAGGGGCCAAATGCTTGAGAAAATAGTTGCCGAAGATGAAGAATTGATGAATAAATATTTGGAAGGACAAGAGATTACCATAGAAGAAATCAGAAAAACACTTAGACGAACTACTATTGATTACAAGCTTGTTCCAGTGCTTTGCGGATCTTCGCTCAAAAACCGAGGAGTGCAGTTGGTTCTTGATGCCGTTGCTTATTATTTGCCAAGCCCGTTAGATGTTCCAGCGGTTAAGGGAATTGATCCAACTAACGAAGAAATAAAATTAGAAAGACATCCTGATGACAGTGAACCTTTTTGCGCTTTAGCTTTCAAGGTGGCAACAGACCCATTTGTGGGTTCACTTACATACATAAGAGCTTATTCTGGAAAATTTAACAAAGGAGGCTATTTGATAAATACCATTAATGGAGAGAAGGAAAGAATTGGTAGAATCCTCCGAATGCATTCGAACGAGAGAGAAGAAGTGGAAGAAGTTTATGCTGGCGATATCGTGGCTTTGGTGGGTCTTAAGGGTACTACTACGGGACACACTCTTTGCGAAGAAAAAGGACAACAGATTATACTTGAAAAGATTACCTTCCCTGAGCCAGTTATTTCGATTGAAGTTGAACCAAAAGTTAAGGGCGATCAAGAGAAAATGGCCGTTGGTCTCCGAAAACTACAGGAAGAAGATCCGACATTTAGAATGGAAACAAGTGAAAATGGTGAAACTATTTTGTCTGGTATGGGAGAATTACATTTAGATATTATTGTGGACAGATTAAAGAGAGAATTTAATGTTGAAACTAATGTCGGAAAACCGCAGGTCTCTTACAAAGAAACAATTGATTCTAATTCTGAGGCTGAGTCTAAGTATGTGAAGCAAAGCGGTGGTAGAGGCCAATATGGACACGTGAAGATAAGGATGGAGCCGAGAAAGAGAGGAGAAGGATTTTTATTTATCAATGAAATAAAAGGAGGCACAATTCCACGAGAATACATTCCTGCCGTGGAAAAAGGTATTAGGGAAGCGGTAGATAAAGGAGTTGTAGCTGGTTATCCAATGATTGATGTGCAAGTTACTCTTTATGATGGTTCATTTCACGAGGTCGATTCTTCAGAAATTGCTTTTAAAATTGCCGCTGCTATGGCATTTCAAGATGGCGCCAAAAAGGCTGGTGCCTATATCTTAGAGCCTATTTCAAAGCTGGAAGTAGTAATTCCACCAAACTTTTTGGGAGATGTTATTGGAGATATATCTTCAAGAAGAGGCCAGATTGACGAAACAAAAGATAGAAACGATTTGAAGGTTATTGATGCTAAAGTTCCATTGTCTGAAATGTTTGGATATGCGACAAGTTTGAGGTCGCTAACGGAAGGAAGAGGAACATTCAGTATGGAGTTTAGTCACTATGAAAAAGTACCAGGAAATATTGGACAGGAGATCATAGAAGGAAAAAGGAGATAGCTAATAAAATCTGGTTTGTAGAAGTCGAGGCGACGAACAACGACTTTGTCGCTTCACTTCTGCAAATTCAGGGAAATTTAAAACAGTTTATAACACGATTATGAACTTAAAAGATATCAAAAATTTAATAAACGAGGAAGGAGGAAAATTGATAATCGCTGATGAAAATGGGCCAGCAATGGTAATAATGTCTTATAGCGACTATAAAAAGCTGAAAATAACCTCCCAAAAGCCGGAAGAATCGGATGATTTGATAGAACAATTACCAATTGTAAAGGAAGAAAAAAATGTAATTGTTCCTAGTAAAAAGGAGTCATTTGGAATAGAAGATCTTCCTTTTTAAGGAAAAAACGGGAGGCTTTGGTGGTATTGACTTTTTGACGTTTTTAGGTAAAATAAGATGTGTTAATTTTATAAATTTTTAGGGGTTTTCCATTAAAAATAAATAAAAAAATAATTAATTTGCATAGCAGAGAATAAATTATTCTGCTGTGCGTCATAACTAACTTATATAAATAAAAAATATGGCAACAGAAGCTTTTAACAGAACAAAACCACACTTGAACGTAGGAACGATTGGTCATGTTGACCACGGTAAAACTACTTTAAGTGCCGCTATTCTTCATTGTTTAGCACAAAAGGAAGGAAAAAAGGCCGCAAAGTCAGTCGATCAGATTGATTCTGCTCCTGAAGAAAAGGCAAGAGGTGTTACTATTAACATCGCTCACTTGGAATATGAAACTGCTAAGAGGCACTATGCTCACATTGATTGTCCGGGCCACGCTGACTATGTAAAAAATATGATTACCGGTGCAGCTCAGATGGATGGTGCTGTTTTGGTAGTTGCTGCTACTGATGGCCCTATGCCTCAGACTAGAGAGCATATCTTGCTTGCAAAACAGGTTGGATTACCTTCATTTGTAGTTTTCTTGAACAAATGTGATATGGTTGAAGACCAAGAAATGATTGACTTGGTAGAAGACGAAGTTAGAGAATTGTTAAAGAAAAATGGATTTCCAGGAGATGAGATTCCAGTAATTAGAGGTTCTGCCTTGAAAGCTTTGGAATCCACAAGTGTTGATGATCCATGGGCTCAAAAGGTTATTGAATTGGTTGATAAATTGGATGAATATATTCCTGAACCAGTTAGAGATACACAAAAATCTTTCTTGATGGCTATCGAAGATGTATTTTCTATTGAAGGCCGAGGAACAGTTGCAACAGGTAGGATTGAAAGAGGTGTTGTTAATGCTAACGAAGAAGTTGAGGTTGTTGGTATTAGACCGAACCAAAAGACAACTGTTGTTTCGGTTGAAATGTTTAACAAGTCGCTTACAAGTGGTCAAGCCGGAGACAACGTTGGTATGCTTCTTAGAGGCTTGAAGAAGGAAGACATTGAAAGAGGTCAAGTTTTGGCTAAGCCAGGAACTATTACTCCACATACAGAATTTGAAGCAAACATTTATGTTTTGAGCAAAGAAGAAGGTGGAAGACACACCCCATTCTTTAGCGGTTATAAACCACAGTTTTTCATTAGAACAGCCGACATTACTGGTGATGTTATTTTGCCCGCTGGTACAGAAATGGTTATGCCTGGTGATACAGTTGACGTAAATGTTAAGTTAATCGTTCCGGTAGCACTTGAAGAGAAACAAGGTTTTGCTATCCGTGAAGGAGGAAGAACCGTTGGTGCTGGTGTTATTACCAAGATTATAAAATAGTTTGAAAATATAAAAAAGATGGCAACTTCAACTGCGAAGAAAACTGAAAATAAGGAATCGCCAAAATTGAGAATCAAGCTTCGCGCCTATGATCATAGGATTCTTGATAAGAGTTCGCAACAGATCATAGATATGGCACAACGCTGTGGAGCCAAGGTTTTAGGACCAATTCCTTTGCCAGTAGAAATAACAAAATATACTGTCAATAGGTCAACTTTTGTTCACAAGAGTGCTAGAGAGCAATTTGAGATGAGGGTACACAAAAGATTAATTGATATTTTGTTGCCCAATCAAAAAGTGGTGGAGTCATTGAAATCGCTAACTCTTCCTGCTGGAGTTGATACTGAGATTAAAAGTATAATATAATTCTTGGATCTAATAGAGTTGTTTTACTAGTCTGAAAGCTGGACTGGTGTCCAGCTTTTATTACCCTTACAGTTATTATGAAATGCATATTAGGTAAAAAAATTGAAATGAGTCAAGTTTTTGACAAGGACGGAAGAGTCATTCCTGTTACATTAATCCAAACAGGTGATTGCAATATCGTTCAAGTTAAAACTATGGATAAAGATGGCTATACTGCCATCAAGGTTGGTTTTGAAAATCTGCCAGAGCGAAAAATCTTGAAATCAGGAACTCCTTTTAGGCACCTTAAAGAATTTAGATGTGATGACATTTCTTCATATTCTATTGGGGACAAGATTGAGCCTTCTGTTTTTGCTGAAGGAGACAAGGTAAAAGTTTCCGGTATTACCAAGGGAAAAGGATTTCAGGGAGGGGTGAAGAGATGGGGTTTTCATGGAAGAAATGCAACGCACGGTGTAAAACATGAACAAAGAACAATAGGTTCTATTGGTTGTTCAATTCCTTCAAGAGTTATCAAAGGTAAAAAAATGCCTGGAAGAACTGGAGGAGAGAGAACTACTATCAAGAATTTGGAAGTGGTAAAAGTTGATAATCAGAACAAAATCATTGCTCTTCGCGGTGCTATACCTGGCAGAAGAGGAACGCTTTTAGAAATAAGAGGAGAATAATATGAAAACGACAAGTTTGAAAACTAAAAACGAATCTTCTATTGAAAGTGCAAAAAAGTTAGGCTTGCCTGAAGAAATCTTTAGTGTTCCATTGAATGCTGATTTAGTGCATCAGATTACTGTTTCCCAGATGGGAAATAGAAGACAATCTATCGCTCACACAAAAGATAGATCAGAAGTACGTGGAGGAGGTATAAAACCTTGGAAGCAAAAGGGTACTGGCCGTGCAAGACATGGTTCTAATCGTTCACCGATATGGGTTGGTGGAGGTATTACATTTGGGCCTAGATCTGACAAAGTTTTTGAAAGAGCTATTCCTAAAAAGATGAAAAGAAAAGCTCTTTTTATGGTTTTGTCTGAAAAATTAAACAATAATCTTTTGATTTTGACTGATAAGATTTCGATGGAAGAGCCGAAAACAAAAAAAGCATTGGAATTATTGGGAAAGAATTCTATAAATAACGAAAGCTGTTTAGTGGTTTTGTCCGAATTAGATAGAAATGCCATCTTGTCTTTTGCAAATGTACCGAAAATTACAACAATTCAGGCTAAGGATTTGAATTGCTTGGATATGCTTTCACACAAATACATACTGATAGATAAAGCTGGAGTAGAAAAATTGAAACAGACTTTTTTGGATTCAAAAGAAAATTCTAAAACTGAAGAAGAAAATAAGTAAAAAACACTATGGCTCAAGAAAAAACTAAAACTAAAAAAGAGGGTGTTTCGATGGAAAGCATGGGCATACTGAAGAGGCCACACATTACAGAAAAGGCCGCTGCTTTGGCTGAAGATAATTTTTATGTTTTTGAAGTGGAAAATTCAGCTAATAAAATAGAAGTTAAGAAAGCTATTGAGGAGTGTTTTAACGTAAAAGTTGAGAATGTAAATATTGTGAATCTGCCAAAAAAGAAAATTCAAAAGGGTAAGATTATGGGGAGCGTAGGCGGATGCAAAAAGGCAATTGTTAAAGTAAAAAAAGGGCAAAAGATTGATATAATTGAGAAATAATATGATCAGGAGAATTAAATTAGACAATTTAAAAGTTTTGACCAAAAACAAAAAGCCTGAGAAGAATCTTTTGGTTAGAATCAAGAATACAGGAGGCCGAGGAAGCAATGGAAGAATAACTTCTTGGCAGAAAGGCGGTGGCAGCAGAAAGCTTTATCGTCTTGTAGATTTTAAGCAAACAAAAAAAGATATTCCAGCAGAAGTTATTGCTTTGGAGTATGACCCTAATAGAACAGCTTTTATCGCTTTGATCCAATACAGCGATGGAGAGAAAAAGTATATTATTGCGCCTCATGGATTAAAAGTAGGAGCTAAGGTTATAACAGCAGAAAAAGCCGAAGTTGAAATTGGAAACAGGATGAAACTGAAAAATATTCCTGAGGGGTCAATGATTTATAACATTGAGCTAGAATCTGGAATGGGAGCTAAATTAGTAAGGTCTGCAGGTTCTTGTGCAGTGTTATTAAACAGAGATGCTGGTTATGCTCAGATCAAAATGCCTTCATCGGAAATAAGGAAAATATCGGAAGAATGCTATGCTTCGCTTGGAACTGTATCGAACCCTGAGCATCGATTTATAAGATGGGAAAAGGCCGGAAAAAGCAGAAGAAAAGGAATAAGACCCCATGTAAGAGGTAGTGCAATGAATCCTTGTGATCATCCGCACGGAGGTGGTGAATGTGGATCTCCGATTGGTATGGCTTATCCTAAGACTCCTTGGGGAAAACATGCTCTTGGTGTTAAGACTAGAAATAAGAGGAAATGGACAAGCAAGTTAATAGTTCAAAGGAGAGTTAAAAAGAAAAGAAAATAATAAGAAGTAAAAAAATATGGCAAGAAGTCTTAAAAAAGGTCCTTATATTGATGAGAAATTATTAAAAAAGCTTGAAGGTCTTAGGGCTAGTGAAGCTCCAACCATTAAGACATGGGCTAGAGCTTGCACTATTGTTCCCGAAATGATTGGTTTTGCTTTCGGTGTACACAACGGAAAGAATTTTATTGAGGTGAGAGTAAACGAAGAAATGGTGGGACACAAGCTGGGCGAGTTTTCTCCTACTACAAAGTTTTTGAAACATGGAGGAAAGATGCAAAAAGGATTAGATAAGAAATAAAGATAATTAAAGAATATGGCTTTTGAAGCAAAATTAAAACATTTGAGAATAGCTCCAAGAAAAGTCAGATTAGTTGCTGACTTGGTTAGAGGGAAAGGAGTTGAGGAAGCTCAAGCTATCTTGAATTTCACTGTTAAGAGAGCCTCTCTTCCAGTTTTGAAGCTTTTGAATTCTGCTGCAGCTAATGCTAAAAATACCGCACAGAAGGATAGTTCAAGCTTGTTCATCGCTAAAATTACTGTTGATGGAGGCCCTGTTTTAAAAAGAATTCTTCCTAGAGCAAAGGGTAAGGCCGACAGAATACTTAAAAGATCTTCACATGTCACCATAGTACTTGATGAGAAAAGAGAAGAGAAAGTGAAAAAGGAAAAGAAAGACAGTGCAAAAAAAGTTACTGCGAAGGCAAATAATAAGAAGAAATCCGTCGAAAAAGATGGAGAAAATAATTAGACGAAAATGAGTCACAAAGTCCATCCAAAAATATTCCGTATTCGAGGGATTGCCGATTGGTTATCTCATGGATTTTACGGAAAGAGCGCAAAGAATGACTTGCAGGAGGATTACATTATTAGAACCTTCTTTAAAAGCAAGCTTAAAGAATCTAGCGTTGAGAAGATTGAGATTGAAAAGTATCCAAATAAGACTAACGTTATTATCTTTTCTGCTAGGCCGGGATTGGTAATCGGAAGAGGCGGCGAAGGAATTGAAAAATTGAAAGCGGGTCTTATAAAAGAGCTTTTCAGAAAGATGAATCTTTCGCTTAAGGAATTACATTCTTTAGCAAAGACTTTAAAGATTGAAATTAAGGAAGTTTCTAATCCTTGGGTTTCTGCTGAGCTTGTAGGCCAGTGGATTGCGCAGAAGATTGAAAAAAGAACTCCTTTTAGAAAAACCTTGAAGCAAGCTATTGAAAAAGTAATGGCGAGTAAGGGTATAAAAGGAATAAAGGTCGAAGTTTCTGGCCGTTTAGACGGAGCTCAGATCGCTAGAAGCGAATGGCTTGAAAAAGGCCGTTTGCCAAGGCAAACAATAAGAGCTGATATCGATTATTCTCTTGTGGAGGCACGATGTACTTATGGTACAATCGGTATCAAGGTCTGGATTTATAAAGGAGAGAGGTTTGATAAATAAAAAAAACTATGTTAGCGCCAAAAAAGTTAAAACATCGAAAGCAACAGAAGGGAAGAAGATCAAACAGAACTTTTGAATCCAGAGGGACTAAGATCAGTTTTGGAAGTTATGGTTTGAAGGCTACTTCTGCCAAATGGATTACTAGTGCACAGATTGAGGCTTGCAGAAGAGCAATTATAAGATATCTGAGAAAAGGAGGAAAATTATGGGTGAGAATTTTCCCCGACAAGGTTGTGACAAAAAAAGGTCAAGAAGTTCCGATGGGTGGTGGAAAGGGTTCTCTAGATCATTATGTTTGTCCTGTAAGACCCGGTAGAGTATTATTTGAGCTTGAAGGTATCGATGAAAAAAGCGCTCATGAAGCACTTAGAAAGGCCGGCAGCAAACTTCCTGTAAAGACTAAATTTGTAAAGAAATAAAATGAAGTACAACGAATTAGTTCAAAAAAGCAAGGATGAGTTACAGAAAATGCTTGCTGAAAATAAAAAGAAAATTCAGGATGTGCGTTTTCAAGGGGCTGTTGGAAGTGTAAAAAATACTAAAGAAATAAAAGATAGAAAAAAAGAAAACGCAAGAATCTTAACTTATTTAAATAACACCAAGTAACATGCCAAAAAGAACACTAACAGGCTTAATAATCTCAGACAAAATGGACAAGACCGTGGTGGTTAAGGTTGAGAGCATCAAAGAGCATCCTATTTATAGAAGGAAGTATAAATTTCATCAGAAGTACAAAGCTCATGATGAAACTAATCAGTACAAGACTGGAGACAAGGTAATTATTGAAGAGTCTATGCCACTTAGCCATGATAAGAGATGGAAAGTAATAGGAAAGGCTGCCTAATAAAACCTATTTAATTTGAAATTATTATGATTCAAACAGAGACATTATTAAAAGTGGCAGACAACTCTGGAGCTAAGACAGCAAAATGTATCCGTATTTTAGGGGGAACCAGAAGAAGATATGCCCAGATTGGTGACATAATAGTGGTAGCTGTGAAGACAGCCGAACCAAGAAAAACTGTTAAGAAGCACCAAGTTGTAAAAGCCGTAATCATAAGGCAGGCGCAACCATTAAGGAGAAAGAATGGCACTTATATTCGATTTGACGATAATGCCGTTGTAATTCTTGACGGAAGCAGCAAGGAGCCTAAAGGAACAAGAATCTTAGGTCCGGTTGCCAGAGAGGTAAGAGAAAGAGGTTTTGAAAAAATCTCTACGATGACTAAAGATCTAGTTTAAAGTTTTATATTCAAAGAAATATGAAAATAAAAAAGAATGACCAAGTTTTAATAATTGCTGGAGACGATAAAGGAAAAAAAGGAACGGTTTTGAAAGCTATGCCAAGCGTTGGCAGAGTTGTAGTTGATGGCGTAAATTTGGCCAAAAAACATGTAAAGCCAAAAAGAAATGGCGAAAAAGGACAGATTGTAAAAATGCCAAAGCCTTTGGATATTTCTAAGGTTCAGATCCTTTGTCCGAAGTGTGGAAAAGCAGCCAAAATGGGCCATGATATTAGTGGCAAAATAAAAACACGCGTTTGTAAGAAATGCGGGGCGAAATTATAATTTTTAATTGTTTACTGATATGTCAGAGATAAAAGAGAAATATGAAAAAAAAGTAGTGGCTGCAATGCAGGAGAAGTTTGGTTATAAGAACAAGATGTCTGTTCCAAAAATTCAGAAAGTGGTTGTTAATACTGGTTTTGGAAGAGTTATTGGGAATAAAACAAAAGATGAACAGAGAAAATTTTCTGAGTATATTTTAAGTAATTTTTCCCAAATTACAGGACAAAGACCAGTCTTAACAGCTGCCAGAACATCAATCTCTTCTTTTAAATTAAGAGAGGGCAGTATTATTGGTTCTAAAGTAACGCTTAGAGGAAAAAAAATGTACGACTTTTTAGAAAAGGTTGTAAATATAGTACTTCCTCGTTCAAGAGATTTTAGGGGAATTAGCACTATGGCGATTGATAAGGGGGGAAATATGAATATCGGCATCAAAGAACATATTGTTTTTCCAGAAATATCTCCAGAAAAATCTCCAATCATATTAGGATTGCAGATAACAGTAACAACGAACGCTAAGTCTAAGGAAGAAGGCTTGGAATTATTCAGGTTGCTTGACTTTCCTATTAAGAAAAGTTAAAGTCAATAAAGTATTATAAACTATCATGCCAAAACAATCGCAAATCGCAAAATCAGCTAAAAAACCAAAATTTTCTACTAGAATTGTTAGAAGGTGTTTTAAATGTGGACGAAAGAGAGGGTATATCAGAAAATTTGGTTTATGCAGAATCTGTTTCAGAGAAATGGCAAATAAAGGGGAAATACCCGGAATTAAAAAAAGCAGTTGGTAAACACAAAAATATGGACACAATAGCAGACATGATTACTTCTATTAATAATGCACAAGCTGTTTGCAAGAAGCAAATAGTAGTTTTTCCTTATTCTAATTTCAAATTCAATATCTTACAGTTGTTGAAAGATGAAGGATTTATTATAGATGTACAAAAAAAAGGAAGGCTTGCCACAAGGAGAATTATTGTTGATTTGAAATATGATGAGAATGAAAAACCAGCAATATCTAAAATGAGGCTTGTTTCAAAGCAGGGTCAGAGAATATACTCCAGGGCTACTGAACTCAAAAGTATAAAATCAGGATATGGAATTTCTATTATTTCTACTTCGAAAGGACTGGTTACTAATAAGGAAGCTAGGAAGCAGAAACTGGGCGGAGAAGTTATTTGTCAATTGTGGTAATTTTATTAAATTTTTAACAAAGAGATTATGTCAAGAATCGGAAAAAAGCCAATTAAAATACCTGCTGGCGTTGAAGTAAAATTAGACGACAAGGTTTTTGAAGTTAAGGGTCCTAAAGGTGCCTTGGTTAGGGAAATCGTTCGTGAGATTGATGCCGAAATAAAAGATGGTGAGATCAATTTCAGCCCGAGAAACCATGATAAAAAGTCTTTGGCTTTTTGGGGACTGACAAGGACACTTGTTTCTAATATGATCGATGGAGTAACAAAAGGTTATGAAAAGAAATTGGAGATAAATGGAGTTGGTTTTAAGTGTAGAGTAGAGGGAAAAGATCTTATACTTGATGTAGGTTATAGCCACAGCGTAAGAATACCTGCAGCAGAAGGAATTACTTTTGCAACAGAAAAGAATGTTATTACTATTTCTGGAATTGATAAGGAATTAGTAGGACAAACTGCCGCTAGTGTAAGAAACGTGAAGAAGCCTGAGCCTTATAAAGGAAAAGGAATTAAGTATGTGGACGAAGTAATTAGAAGAAAGCTTGGTAAAAAAGCTGCTTAGTGTTTATAAATTGAAGTAATTATGTTGATGACAACCAACGAAAAAAGAATAAAAAGGCACATGAGAGTAAGGGCTAAAATAGCTGGTTCTACCAAGAAGCCTCGCCTTTGCGTATTCCGTTCAAATAGCCATATCTATGGACAGTTAGTAGATGATTCAAAGGGAATAACTATTGTTTCTGCAAGCGATATCGAACTTGGAAAAAAGAAAGACGCAAAAATTTCTCTTTCAAAAGAGGTCGGTTTATTATTAGCCAAAAAAGCCATGGAAAAGAATATTTCGGAGATAGTTTTTGATAGAGGCGGTTATAAATATCATGGCAGAGTAAAGGCTTTAGCCGAAGGAGCTAGAGAAGCTGGTTTAAAATTTTAATTAATATGACAACAAAAAAAGAAAACGATAAACCAACCAGACCATCAAGAACAGAAAACACGAAAAAATTTGATGGAAAGAAGAGAGAATTTAAAAGGGATTTTAATCGTGGAAAAGATCAGCCAAAGGATGAATTTGAATCAAAGTTGCTAGATTTAGCTAGAGTAACTAAGGTTACTGGCGGGGGAAAGAATATGAAATTCAGAGCTGTAATGGTTGTTGGAGATAAAAATAGAAGAGTGGGCGTAGGAGTGGCAAAAGGTCTTGATGTATCACAAGCTATTGAAAAGGCCACTCGTGATGCAAAGAAGAATATTATAGAGGTGCCTTTAGTAAAAGGAACAATCCCTTTTGAAGTATCGGCAAAGTTCGGACCTTCGAGGGTGTTGCTAAAGCCTCAAATGGAAGGAAGAGGTCTTGTTGCGGGAGGTACTGTAAGGGTAATCTGTTCTCTTGCTGGAATCCAAGATATTTCTTCAAAAATATTAAGCACAACAACGAACAAATTGAATAATGCCAGAGCAACAATGAGTGCTTTGTCGAAACTAAAATCTGTTAAGAAAACTTTGAATCCTAAGGATTAGCCTTGAATTTAAAAGATATTAAATAAAAAAATGCAATTACATCAATTACAAAAAAATAGCACTTTCAAGGATGGAAAAAGAGTTGGAAGAGGCGGAAAAAAGGGAACATATTGCGGGGCTGGTGGAAAGGGACAAAAAGGAAGAGCTGGTGCAAAGTTTAAACCAGTTGTGAGAGGATGGATAAAGGAGTATCCTAAACTAAGAGGTTATAATTTTAATATTAAGACCGAGGTTTCGGTGTTGAATTTATCTGATCTTGAAAAATCATTCGAGTCAAAGGATGTAATAACCCCTGAAGCATTGGTATCAAAAAGAGTTATCAGAAGAGTTGATGGAAAAATTCCTACTGTCAAAGTACTTGCAAAAGGCAGCATTACAAAGGTTTTAACTGTTGATGGTTGCATAGTATCTGCAAAGGCTAAAGAAATGATTGAGAAGGCTGGTGGTTCTGTAAAGGTAAAGGAAGTTAAAAAATTAGAAACAAATAAAGGAAAGAAGGTTAAAAAATAAGATTAAATTTTTATGGCTAAATTTCTAAATATTTTCAAAGAAAAAGATTTAAGGAATAAGGTTTTTTTCATTTTGGCCATTCTTGTTTTTTCTAGGCTTCTTGGCAATATCGCCATTCCTGGAGTAGATATTATCCGATTGAATTTTATGATGGATAATCAATTCTTTGGAATGCTCGGTTTGCTAACAGGTGGTTCTTTAGATAAGGTATCTTTGATATTACTGGGATTAGGGCCTTACATTACTGCAACAATTATTTTTCAATTGCTTACTCTTATCTTTCCTTCAATGGAAAAATTATACAAAGAAGAAGGAGAACAGGGAAGAAGAAAATTCAACCAATATTCAAGAGTTGTGACTCCTGTAATTGCGGCAATTCAAGGCTGGGCAATGCTTGGATATTTGAAACAAGCTCAGATCATCGGCAATATTGATGTAATGACGACGATAACTGCTATTCTGGCAATAGTTGCCGGTTCAATGATAATGATGTGGCTTGGTGAATTGATTACGGAGAAAGGAATTGGGAATGGAGTATCATCGTTGATTTTTGCAGGTATCGTGACTGGACTACCAGTAAGCATAGGAAATATGATTGGAGTTTATGATTCTTCACTATTGATGCCGTATATAGGATTTTTTATAGCATCTTTAGTAATCATTTCCAGCGTTGTACAGATTAATGAAGCTAGAAGGAATATACCTGTTTCTTATGCTAGAAGAATCAGGGGAGACTATGGAAACTCATCAACTTATCTTCCTTTAACCATTAATCCTGCCGGAGTAATTCCTGTAATATTTGCGATTTCTATTCTAATGATTCCCAACATGCTAGCATCTTTCTTCAAGTGGGATAATGTTACTTCTTTTTTGGCAAATCCGTGGATTTATGGAGGCATTTATTTTGTGCTAGTTTTCTTATTCACTTTCTTTTATACTAATATTACTTTTGATCCCAAGACCATTTCATCGAATCTGCAAAAATCATCTGGGTTTATTCCGGGAATAAGGCCTGGTGAGGCAACTACTAACTATATTCAAAAGGTTTTAAATAGGGTTCTTGTAATCGGTGCAACTTCTTTGGGTTTGATTGCTATTATGCCTTCCGTGGTACAAGGATTAACTGGAGTTAGTCAAGCATCGTTTCTGGTGGGAGGAACTTCACTTCTGATTATCGTGAGTGTTGTCATGGAAACAATGAGGCAAATAAATGCGCAGTTAGAAATGAGAGAGTATGATATTTAAAGGCAGGTAAAAGTGAATATTACCCTGATTGATTAATTATCTGGAGAGGATTGATTCGTTCAATCCTTTCTTTATTGAGAGTTATAAAAATTAAATTAAAAAGCTTAGTTTTGAAGTTAAATAGAAACAAGCTAAAAATATATGCGTAGTAGCAAGCCATTAGTTTTAGTTTTTTTAGGAAAATCTGGCGCTGGAAAAGGAACGCAAGTTGATATGCTGAAGGAAAGTAAAGGCTTTGATTATGTAGGAAGCGGGGAGCTCTTAAGGGCACGAAAAAAAGAAAGTGATTTTACGGGGAAGAAGATTGCCAGTGTTATCGATAATGGAGGATTGATTGAAACTCCGGTAATATTTCATTTGTGGATGTTGGAATTCGAAAGGTTAAAGGAAAAAGAAACAGAATTAAAGGGCATAGTGATAGACGGTTCACCGAGAAAAATAAGGGAAGCATATCTAATGGATGAAGCATTGAGCTGGTACGAGTGGAATGAGAATTTCAAAGCGATTTTAATTGATATTTCAGACGAGGAGGTTTTTTCTAGAATCGCTAACCGAAGGATTTGCAAGCAGTGCGGAGAAATCGTCCCTTACACGGGAGATTTGAAAAAATTGACTAATTGTCCTGAATGTAACGGAGAGCTGATAAAAAGGCCTGAAGATTCGGAACAGGAGGCGGTAAAGAAACGGTTAGAATGGTTTGCTGACGAAGTTGAGCCTGTTGTTAGTTTTTATAAAGAGAAAAACAAATTAGTTGTTATAAATGGAAACCAAGGAATAGAAGATGTTTATAATGATATCCTAAAAGTTATAGAAGAAAGTTAAAATGATAGTTTTAAAAACAAAAGACGAGATAGAAGTGATGCACAAGGGGGGAAAGGTATTAGCTAGCGTAATGGATAGGTTGGAAATTGAGATAAAACAAGGCTTGGTTGCAGAGGACTTAGAATTTTTATCAGAAAAATTGGTGAAGGAAGCTGGCGGAAGTTGTAGCTTTAAAGGGCAGGGAGGTTTTCCTTCTGGTCTTTGCTTTTCTGTGAATAGTGAAATAGTCCATGGTATCCCGAGAAAAAAAATACTAAAAAATGGGGATGTGGTAACTCTTGATTTCGGAATTTTTTTTAAATTGGAAAAATTTTTAGGAAAGAATATGGATTTTGATAAATATCCACATATAAGAGATGGGTTCCATACTGATATGGCCAGGACCTACATAGTAGGAGAATCGTCTGATTCTGAAATAGATAGATTGGTAAGAGTTACAAAAAAAACTCTTAAGAGAGGAATAAAAAAGGTGAGACCTGGGATTTCTTTGGGAGATTTGGGCGAGACAATGTTTAGATATGCTGACAATCAAGGCTTTGGGGTTATAAAATCTTTATGCGGACATGGTATCGGGGCAGAATTGCATGAAGATCCCGAAATCTTAAATTATGGAAAAAGACATACAGGAATAATATTAAAAGAAGGTATGGTATTCTGCATTGAACCGATGCTGACAAATGGCAACAATAGGATTTGTAAAAATAAGGATGGATACGCTTATGTTACTGAAGACAATTCGATAGCTGCCCATTTTGAGCATATGGTGGCAGTTATAAAGGATGGATGCATTGTTTTAACTGAATAAAATTGATAAAGAATTAGGTGTTTTAGACTTGCTTTTTAGCAAGTTTTTTGTTTAAAACTTTATTTTTAGAAAATAAATATGAATACTTGACAATAGTAATATTGTACAATAGTATGAGCTCAGCACGTTCCTGATTGATAGCATATTTCTAGAAGCACTTTTCGTAAATTATAGCAACTTTACACTATGGGTGAAATTATTTTTTGCTGTTTTTTTGGGTTGAAAATGAGATTCGGATAGAAAATGAATCAAATAACTGATTAATCAAAACATGTAACATGAATACAAGCGCAAAGTTTTTTTATGGTTTGTTCATGGGTATAGTTGCTTTTTGGGCACAGCTTGTTTCGGCTGCGACGCCTGGGCAGGTGGTTATAAATGAATTCGTTGCCAATCCGTCTACCGGACAGGAGTGGTACGAACTTATTAATACGACTGTTTCTCCAATCGATCTGGGTGGCTTCAAGATCGATCGAACAATTACTGGCGATTCTATGAATTTATCCGGTATTCTTCCTGCGGAAGGAATCTTGGTATTTTCTACCAGTTCTACTGCCGTGAATGACGCTGGAGATGCTATAATTTTAAAAGATGCTTCTAGCACTGTTATTTCAGCGGTTTCTTACGGAACACAAAATTACGTAGGATATCCACATCTAACAAGCGCACCAGGAAGCAATCAATCTGGATACATTTCTAACACAGATTTTAGTAATCCAGTTTACTCTATTGGGACTCCTTCTAAGGGATGGTTCAATAACGCAACTGATTGGACTTGTGATCAATTAAACGGGCAAAGTATTGTACCTGCGACAAATCCAACATTAAGTTCTGTAGTTACTTGTTTATCTTTTCAGGCGATACTGACAAACTTGAATAGTTTTGATAATCCTAGCGCTGCAATCGGATTATATTTTGAAAGAAGAACTGACATAACTGATGCAACGCCGATAATAGGAAAGATACAGTTTAGTAACACAATAAATCTTACTAAATCTGAGACTTTGGATTATTTAAAGATATTAGGAAACAAGGTCAATATTTCGAAAGATGATAAAATAGTTTTTGTTGGACTTGAAGGGGCTGACAGTACGATTTTTGGAACAATTAACGCTACAATTACAATGTATGGCTTGGATGGCTTATCTTCTGCGCCAGATGTCATAGTGAGGTCTGATAATGGGAAAGTAATTAACTCTGGTAACGAGGGCTATCCCACTTTATCTGGGCAGTTTTTTGATATGAATGCGCATGTGTTTAGTTTTTTTACAGATAGATTTACTAGCTTCGAGGTAAAGAAATCTGTTTTTACTGCTGCCATTGAATACTCAAAAGATGGAGGTGTTACATATTCTTCAAATGTTTCTGCCAAACAGGGTGATACTTTAAGAATACGAGCTACATTTAATGATGATGTGGCAGATGTTACTGTTCCTCAATTGGCAATTAGTAGTGGTGTTCTTGTCGCTACTAATATGACCAAGACTGACGAAAGGCATTATTACATAGATTTGATTATTCCGGCCGGAAAACTAACTCCTACTATAACCTTAAGATTAGCTAAAAATATGATAGGGGATGCAATTCAGGCCGTACCTACAAGCGGAGCGACTTTTAGTATAAATAATATAATGTCTGAGATTGATAAAACTATCGTAATTACTGAATCAGATTTTCTCGAAAATTCAATATCATTAAATAGAGGAATCCGAACATTACTTGATAATTACGATGGAAAAGGAATTAAATTTACGATTGATGGAATCGACTATTCTGATGAGAATATTAAGGAATTAGCTTTAAGATTATCTCAAGAGGATTTGGCCAAAAACAAAATATTAAGTAATCTGGTGAATAATTTGAGATATGGGCAATCTGGAGCTGCAATCAAAGTTCTCCAAGAAATCCTTATAGATTATGGCTTTTTGTCAAGAGATTACAAGGCTATCGGATATTTTGATCAGGAAACGTCTTCTGCTGTTAGGCTGTACAAGAGAGTATATGTAGACAGTCTCTTGACAAAACAGCAGTTAATTGAGGTTGCCAGAAAAATTGCTGAAATGGATTTTAATGAAAATACTGTTTTGAAAACACTAATCGAGCAAACCAGATATGATGAAAGAAGTATTAGGGTAAGGATTATGCAGGAAGCGTTGAAAATATATGGGTTTTTCCCTCAAAATATATTATCAACTGGATATTATAATGGATATACGACCTTGGCGGTAGAAGCATGCAAATTGAAGTATCGCGAAGCTCCGGAATTTGATAAAGATGTTGCGTCTCTTGGAAAAAGAATTGGCGAAATGCGTTTGAGAGATAACAGTATTCTTATTGATTTGATAGCATCAACAAATTATGGAGAAAAAAGTATAAAGGCAAAAGTAATGCAGGAGATCTTAAGATCATATGGGTTTTTTCCCAAAAGCATTCCTTCAACCGGATATTATGATGGATACACCAGTAGCGCCGTTAAAAAAGTTAAAGATTTTATGGCCTTAAATAAGAAGTATTTGGCAATGTCTTTGATAGGGATTTGAAAAATGGCAGGCCTTTAAAGGCCTGCTTTTTCATTCATTGAATTTATTTTGTAATGCTGATATATTGTTTCTAAAGGGTATCGTAATATTAATTATAAAAACTAATGATTTATTCGGAAAAAGTTATTAATCATTTCAAAAAGCCCCATAATCAGGGAGTTATGGAAGATGCCAACGCTGTTGGCGAAGTCGGAAATCCTGCTTGTGGCGATGTGATGAAGATATATTTGAAAATAGAAAATAACATCATTGAGGGTGTTACTTTTGAAACTTTAGGATGTGCAGCAGCTATAGCTGTTTCTTCGGCGTTAACAGATATGGTAAAAGGGAAGAGCGTAGAAGATGCACTAAAAATAACAAGAAAAGAGGTTGTTGATGATTTGGGCGGTTTACCTGAACCAAAAATACATTGTTCGATGTTAGGGATAGAAGCTTTGCATGATGCAATAAAAAAATATGAAAAAAAATAAAACAAAAAGCATTTATTTAGACCACAGCGCAACAACACCCACTGACGAAAGAGTTGTAAAGGCGATGTTGCCGTATTTTTCTGAAAAGTTTGGTAATTATTCTTCAATTCATAGTCTTGGCAGGGAAGCTTATTTTGCCGTCGAGGATTCCAGAAAAATAATTTCTGATTTTTTTAATTGCAAAAGCGATGAAGTTATATTTACTTCAGGTTCAACCGAGTCAAACAATTTAGCCTTAAAAGGATTGGCGAAAAATTTGTTGGACAAAAATGAAAGTGTTCACATAATTACAACTAAAATTGAACACGATGCAATATTAGAACCGTGCCACGAACTTGAAAAACAAGGCGTGGAGGTCACTTTTTTGCCGGTTAAAAAAAATGGGGCTGTTGATGTTTTGGAATTGCAAAAAGCAATCAAAAAAAACACTGTTTTAGTTTCGGTGATGTATGTAAACAATGAAGTTGGGATTATAAACGAAATAGAAGCGATAGGAAAAGTGTTAAAAAAAGCCGACCACAAGATTTATTTTCATACCGATGCAACTCAGGCGATAAATTTTTTGGATTGCGACATTGAGAAACTTAATCTTGATATGGCTAGTATTTCTGGGCATAAAATTTACGGCCCAAAAGGAGTCGGAGCATTGTTTGTAAAAAAAGGAACACCACTGCGAGCGGTTCAAACAGGGGGGCACCAAGAAAGAAATATTAGGAGCGGAACGATAAATGTTCCGGCAATTGTTGGTTTTGGAAAGGCTGTTGAAATTGCAAAAAAAGATCAGGAAAAGAATAATAAGAAAATAGCGAAATTAAGAGATTGCTTTGTTGCTAAGGTTATTAAAACCATCCCTGATATTATTCTTAATACTGATATGGAAAATTCTGTCTGTTCGCATGCCAATTTCTGTTTTTGCGGGGCTGAAGGCGAAGCAATACTGATGTCTTTGGATTTGGAAGGAGTTTATGTTTCTACAGGTTCGGCTTGCGCATCGGGTAATCTTGATCCATCGCATGTGCTGCTGGCAATGGGAATAGAAAAAGAAACAGCGCATTCTTCAATTCGATTTACTTTTGGGAAGCACAATACTAAAGAAGAAGCAGATTATGTATTGTCGGTATTGCCTGGAATCATTGAAAAATTAAGGAAATATAATCCATTGTATAAGAAATAAACATCCAAGTTGGATGTTTTTTCTTGTTTGACAGTGGTTGCTAATTAGTGGTAAAAGAAAGGTAGTACCTTAGAGTACTAGGAGTTATTATGAGAGAACATAATAGGGTTTTTAAAGTTATTAGTTTAAGATCATCTAGATCAAAAGTTAAACCAGTTGAGTCAAAAGAAACATCTGAGATTGTTTGTTTGCCACAGCATTTACAGTGGCAGTTGGATACTTTCCTTTCAAAAGAAATAGCAGACGAGAGTGAGATAGCGAGAAGACTTTATGACCTTTTAAGGCTTGCCATGAGGCATTGTGGTGGGCATTATTATAAGGTTTTAATTGATGAATCGCCCTTTATTGTTGGTACTAGTGAATCGTCCTTTATCGTTACTAGAATTTTTGTGGAGATTTTCTTGGATGAACTTTTTCCAAAGGTGGAGGCAATGATTCTTCTTCCTGATGGAACCGTTAATCGCCCTCATCAAGAATTGTGGACGAGAGGTTTAGTAATGAGCCATAAGGTGAATATAGAGACGTAAGGCGAAGGCCTTATTTTTTTTATTGACCGCAATGGTAACTTAACTGTATAATAAAGACATTAGAAACTTTTCTTTTTTATTATGCCAAAGACCAAGAAAATACTCGTAGCTGAAGATGAGAAGCCCTTATCAAAAGCTCTTGAATTAAAGCTTGAAAAAGAAGGCTTTGATGTTTTGATTGCCCAGAACGGAGAAGAAGCTATTTCGCTACTGTCAAAAGAGAGTTTTGATGTGCTGATTTTGGATCTGATAATGCCTAAAAAGGATGGATTTTCTGTTTTGGAATATCTAAAAGCAAAAAATAAAAAAATAAGAACGATTGTTCTTTCGAATTTGGCTCAGGAAGAAGATTTTAAAAAGGCGAAAGATCTTGGCGCGAAAAGCTATTTTGTAAAATCTAATACACCGATAATAGAGCTAGTAAATTATATAAAAGAGATAATTTAAGCATGAATTTTTCTCAGGAAAATATAAAAAAAATACTTCTTGAAAACGGGTATCTTGAAAAAGCCGATATTGAACCTGTAGAAGCAAGGGCCAAAGAATTGAAAAAAGATTTGGCTTCTTTTTTGATAGAATCTGGAGTCATGAGTAAGGATCTTTTTGGGCAAGCAGTTGCTGAATCTTTGAATGTTCCTTATCTTGATCTTAATTCAAGCCCTTCTAATCGAGATATTGTTTTGGAGATTCCGGAAAACATTGCAAAAAAATACAGAGTAGTGATTTTTAGAAAACTGTCAGACAGGGTGGTTATTGCCACTGATAATCCTGACAACAAGGATTTATTGAAAAAGGGAATTTTAGAAATTAGGAAAATTCTGCATGCCAAAAAAATCGAACTGGGATTTTCTTTATCGGAGGATATTAATAATTCCTTTTTGTTTTATCGCCATAATCTTGAAACCAGGTTTTCTGAAATGGCAAAAAGTGGGAACGTGGTTATTTCGGAACTTCTTAGCGGTATAATAAGCGATGCGATAGCCTTTAGGTCATCTGATATTCATTTTGAGCCGCAGAAAAATGAAGCTATAGTCCGTTTTAGGATAGATGGAGTATTGCATAAAGCTGGAGTGTTACCACGCGATTATTATGAAAATATTTTAAATAGAATAAAAGTTCTGTCTAATATGAGGATTGATGAGCATTTTAATTCTCAAGATGGGGCTATTAGGTTTGATCTCAAAGATGAATCTATTGATTTAAGGGTTTCGGTAATACCAACAGTAGAGGGGGAGAAGGTAGCAATCCGTATTTTGTCTGTTTATGTGAGAAATTTTTCCTTATCTGAAATAGGGATGAATAATGAGAGCAGGAAGGTGCTTGAAGATGCCTCGAAAAAACCGTTTGGAATGATTTTGGTCGTTGGGCCTACCGGTTCTGGAAAAACCACAACATTGTATTCGCTGTTAAAAGAATTGAATTCTGGAAAAGTCAATATAACTACTATTGAAGACCCTGTGGAATATAAGATAGAGGGAATTAATCAGATACAGGTGAATGAAAGAGCAAATCTTACTTTTACAAACGGACTCCGATCTATCATAAGGCAGGATCCTGATATAATTTTTGTTGGAGAAATAAGAGATAAGGAAACCGCTGAAATGGCTGTTAATTCTGCGCTGACTGGGCATTTGCTTTTAACCACCTTTCATGCGAATGACGCTGCAACAGCTTTGCCTAGATTGCTTGATATCGGAGTAGAGCCATTTCTACTGTCTTCAACTCTTGAAATAATCGTTTCGCAGAGACTGGTCCGAAAAATCTGTGAAAAATGCCGTTATAGCAAGGACTATTCGGCTATGCAGTTAAAAAAAATGTATCCAAACGTGAAAGGTTTTTTCAAAACAAAAGAAACACTTTACTTGGGAAAAGGATGTCCGTTTTGTAATAATACAGGTGTTTTTGGCAGTACTGCCATTTTTGAAATAATAAAAGCTACTCCAAAGATGAAGGAATTAGTGATGAAAAATCCAACATCAAATGATATTTGGAAGCTTGCCTATAACCAAGGCAGCAGACCGATGTTTGAGGATGGACTTGAAAAAGTTAGAAGTGGAGTAATTACTATGGAGGAATTGCTTAGGGTAACAAAACCCCTTGATTTATAAAAAATTGAGAAATGAAAAAAGCAATAAAAAAAATTGAAAAAGAGAACGAAGAAAGTTTTTCTTTTTTTACCCTAAAAGAGGACAAGAGATATTTTCTTGAAAATTTATCCATGCTTATAGGAGCTAGCATACCTATAAATAAGTCGCTTTTGATAATTGAAAAAGGAGTTAGATCTAGAAGAATGAAGAGAGCCATAAAGGCAATGGTAGAAAAACTGGAAGGCGGGAAAAACTTGTCTGAAGTTATAAACGAGTCTGGAATATTTGAGTCATATGTGGTTTCTTTGATAAAAGTGGGAGAGAAAACCGGAAAATTAACCGATAATTTAAAGGTTATAATCGGACAAAAACGGAAAAACGAATCTTTTAAAGCAAAAATAGTTTCGGCAATGCTATATCCTTTTATAATATTGTTTATTTCGTTAATGATTGCGGGGGGTGTTTCTTTATTCCTTTTGCCTAAATTGGCTAAGGTTTTCAGCGATTTGAATATGCGATTACCTCCTATTACCGAAGCCATGATCTCTTTTTCTTATTTTATAGAAGATTATGGGTTAATATTCATTCCAGCACTGCTGTTTGTCATATCGTTATTTGCATATTTCTTTTTCTTCAAAAAAGAAACAAAATTCATAGGGCAATACCTTGCCTTCAATGTTTTTGGAGCTAAAAAGGTAATACAAGAAAGTGAATTGGCTAGACTCGGCTATAATATGGGCATTTTGTTAAAATCTGGCTTGCCAATTTCCGAATGTTTTAATTCTTTAATAGATTCTACAGATTTTTATTGTTATTGCAATTTATATAAAAAACTTAAGATTTCAATAGAGGAAGGAGAAACATTCAGTCAATTCTTTGAAAAAAACAATGCGGATGATTTTTTCCCTCGACCGATCCAACAGATGATCATAGTTTCTGAAAATTCTGGGACACTTGCCGATACGATGTTTAATATAGGCCAAATTTATCAAGAAAAGATAGATAATACAACAAAGAATATTTCATCAATTATTGAGCCCATTCTTTTGATTATCGTTTGGGTGGGAGTATTATCATTATCATTGGCGATAATCTTACCAATATATAATTTTATCGGTAATTTTAATGCCGGCTTTTAGTATGCGAGCTTTTACGTTAATAGAATTGCTATTGTCTATAGCGCTACTTTCAATAATAGTAGGTTTTTCTGTTTCTTTATATCCACAATATGGAAGAGGTGCCATTGAGACGGATTTTGATTCTGCCGTTGATGCTATAAGATACGCGCAGATTTCTGCCTTATCAGGAAAAGACGGTTCGGATTGGTGTGTTCGTTTTGAAAAAAGTGAAATATTGGTTTATGAGAAAGATTCTTTGGATTTGGAAAGTGATTATAAAGGAAATAATAGAAAAATAATCATTTCCGAGTCGGCAAGTTTTTCTGGAATCAATGATGTGTGTTTTGATCTTGATGGATATCCGAATAGAGATGGCAAGATAGAACTAAAGGAAAACAATGATACGAGAAACTTTTTTATCAATAAATCTGGCATATTAAGCTATTAAAAATGAACATCTATAAAAAAAATGGATTTGCTACGATTGAAGCAATGCTTGCAGTGTCTATTTTGGTTTTGTTTTTTTTGGCATTTGCAGGAGCAATAATATTCAATAGACAGAACCAGGAAAGCTTAAGCAATAGGGGTACGGCAATAACGTTGTCAGAAGAAGCTATTGAGGCGGTAAGGAATGTTAGGGATGCTGGCTTTGAAAAACTTTCAGATGGGGACTATGGATTATCTGAGGAAGACGGAAAGTGGAAATTGATTTCTGGGTTTGAAATAATCGACAGATTTACAAGAAAAGTAACGATAACTTCTATTGATAATAGGAGAAAGAAAGTGGTTTCAAAAGTTTCTTGGCAGGAATATGGAAATGCCAAAGATGTTATATTAACTACTTATTTAACCAATTGGAAATGATATGAAAAAACAAAAAGGTTTTGTATTAATAGAAATAGTTTTTTATGCCGCATTGATAGGTTTTTTGAGTTATGCTATTTTTTCTACCCTAAATATTGCTAAGCGTGAAAGAATCAATGCTGTCGCTTTTTCTGAAGTGAATTATCAAGGGATTATGATTTCAAATCTTATTTCGAAAAAAATAAAAGAGGCAGACAATGTGGTTATTGAAGGGAATGATAAGTTATTGATTTACCCCTATAAAAATAGCAAGCCGATATCTTTATCATTTTTAAACGGAGGAATTGAAGTAAATGATGGTGACAAGAGCGAAAAGATAAATAATCAAAAAGTATCAATATCGTCTTTTTCTATCAAGGACAAATCTGTTGTTGAAAACCAAAACAGCATCAGTTTTTCATTCACTGTGTCTTACGGCAATGAATCAGCTTATAAATACTCAAAAAAATTCTATGGCTCTGCTAATACCAAATAAAAAAAATAACGGTTTTGTTGCTTTGGTCGTTGTGCTTGTAATGAATGCCGTTGGGGTAATGATCATTATGTTTCTATTGTTCCATAGCGGTCTTTTTTCGGATAATGTAAATTCTTTTCAATCTGCAGCTGAAGCAAGAGGTTTTGCCGGTGCCTGCAGTGAAGAAGCGCTTTTGGCGATAAAAGATAATCCAGTTGATGCTCAAGGAGAGATGTCTTTTGAGGGAGGAAAGTGTTCTTACGAAGTAGTGAACTATGATAATATTTTTTTTATAAAATCTATAGGCCACTCAAGAAATTATACTGTAAAACAATTATTGAATGCTCAAAAAGAAAATGATTTATTAAAAGTAGTTTTTTATGATGACAATTTTTGATATTCATAAAAAAGTGATATAATTAGGAAAAATATTATATAGCTAAGACATATGCCTATTAAAAACAAAAAAGGCTTTACTTTATTAGAGGTTTTACTTGCTATTGCTGCAGTTACAATACTGTCTGGGATTGTTATTCTAGCAATTAATCCCACTAAACAGTTGGCTGATGCCAGGAATGCCCAGCGGAGGATTGATGTTAATACGATCTTGAGTGCAATATATCAGTACTCTATTGATCACGAAGGGATTATACCACCGGCAATCACTACTGTTGCAACTCCTATCTGCAGGCCAGGATTTACAATTGATTGCGCAGACTTAAGCGTGCTTGTAATAGGGCAGGAATATCTGGTTGATATACCCATTGATCCTAGCAGTTCTCTTAGCACAAATGCAGGCTATACTGTTATGAAAAATATTAATAATAGGATAACCGTAATGGCACCTGCCGCAGAAGGGACATCAATAACTGCAACTAAATAGAATTATGAAGATTGATCAAAAAATATTTTATATTTCTTTTGTAATCATTCTATTTTTAAATGTTGCATTTTATTTGTGTGTATCCGATTTTTCGATAAAGATATTTAGACTGCTAGAGGATGGCACTGCAGTTCAAGAGGCAAATAGTATGCGTTATTTTTTGATGGATCAAGTTAGTTCTCTTGATGCGTTTAATAGAAAATGGGTCCATAGCAAAGAAGCGAAGGCTTTTGTTTCTGAAAAGATTGATGATGAAATTTCATTCCAAAACAGTTTTAATTATGATTATGCTGAAAATTTAGAAATAGATTACTTGTCGTTTGTTTCCAAAAATGGGAAGGTTTTACGCAGTATAGAAATAGGAGATAAGATTCCGATGCCTGATGACTTTGTTGCAAGAATAGTGGATTCTTCTATTGCTAACAGGGGAACTGGATTAGCTTCATCTTGGCATCTTGATGATATCGTTGCTGTTTCTATTAGACCGGTAGCTATTTCATCAGATATTGATGGATACGTAGTGATGGTGAAGGAAATTGACAAAAAAATTATCGGACATAATTCAGAAGTTTTTGCTGTTGGTAAGATTGATAGCGAGATTAATAATAAGTTGCTGAAATCTAAATCTGGTTCTTATATAGAAAAAGGAGTTGATAACCTATCGATTTATTGTTTTTTTGACGATATTTCTGGAAAAAAATTATTTTACTCGAAAAGTATAATATCGCGTGACATTTATAGAGCAGGACTATCAACAATAAATGCTGTTTTGTATAGCGCCTTTGTTTTGCAATTATTGGGAATAATATTATTCATATTCCTGTCGCAAAAAATCATCGTTAAGCGCTTGAAGTTGTTGATTGAATCAATAAAGAATATTGAAGGGCAAAAAGAATGGGACGAATCGCCGCCTTTGGGTGGAAATGACGAAATTTCTGTTTTATCCAAAGAGATAAGCGATGCTTTTATCAAAGCAAATAGCGAAAAAGCATATTTGAGCGAGAGGCAAAAAGAACTTAATTTGATATTAAAATCGATACAAGATGTTATAATTATTTTAGACGAAAACAACTCGGTAGTTTCTTCTTATTTTCCCCCAAGCATGGAAGATGACAGGGGGTACCTTGTTTCGGAAAAGTTTTTTAAAATAATCTTCCGAGATATAAACATAAAAAATAATAGCGATATCAATAGCATTGATTACTGCACCAAAATAAAAATAAGAAATACTTGGTACGATATAGATGTATCTGCGAAGAAGGAGGGCGACAGTTCTTTTAAGAGAGTCATATTGGTCATTCGTGATGTGACTCGCGATAAAAAAATGCAGAAAAAAACCGAGGAAAAAGTAAGAGAACTGGAGCGATTAAATAAATTAATGGTTAATAGAGAATTGAAAATGATAGAACTTAAGAAAATGGTAAAAAATTCTGAAAATGGCAGAAAAAAGTAAAAACTTAAATTATGATGTGATATATAGCGTAATTCTAGAGTCTGACCAAGCAGATAGTGTTTTGGATCTGATGAAAAAAAATATAAACCTTGTTGTAGATTTTTTTGATTTGGATGGTGGTGCAATATATTTACTTGAAAACAATACCGCTAATTTGTTTTTAAATTTTAATTTATCTCCTTTTTTTGTAAAAAATTTCAACATAATTGAAAGAAGGTCGGTTGTTTTTAGAGAAGTTTTTCGACATAAGACTCCTTTTGTTGCTACGGGCAGACTAAAGGCTAAATTCAAGGAAAACTATGTTGATTATCAAACCATGGTAATTGTTCCTATTTTTTACGACAAAAAGGCAATAGGTTTTTATTTGGTTGCCAGTAATCAAGAGAGAGGTTTTGAACAGCGAGATGTAAAACTTATGACATTGATATCAAAGGAAATAGGGTCTTTTGTCGATCAGGTTATAAGCGATGTTTCAATAAGGAAAGAAAGACAGAATTTTGAAACATTTTTTAATCTTTTACAGGACATAACAATAGTTGTTAATTCTAAAGGTGATATTTTAGAATTGAATAATTATGCTCTGCAAAAACTGGGATACGATAGGAATTTTTTTGACCGAAGAAATATCATTGATTTATTTGAAGTTGAAAAGGAAAAAGACATGAAAGATGTTTTTAATAAATTGTTGATGGGCAATGATACTTTATTTTTGTCGATAACGGGAAAAGGAAAAAATATTATTCCTGTTAAGATAAATTCGATGAAAGGGATTTGGAACGAAAAAGATGCTTATTTTTTGACCGCCATGGATCTATCTGGGACAAAAGAGGCCGAAAAAAAACTGAAAGAAAACAAGGAACTTTACTCTTCATTGGTTTCCAATATACCTAATTATATATTGATTTATAATAAGAAAGAAAAAGTTGTTTATGCAAATGATAAGATCGTATCGGCATTGAAGTTAAATTTGAGCAGGGTAATTGATCAAAATGTCTGGAATTTTATTGAAAATAATTCGAGAGAAGTTTTAAAAAGCGAGATAAGGAAGGATTTTTTGAGTAATGATAATGTTAGCAACTGTGAAATAAGATTATTGTGCAGGGATAGGGCATTATTAGATGTGCTTGTGTCTGGGGCAACCGTAAAGTATGACGGAGAAGATGCTTTTTTGCTTGTTATGACTGATATTACAAATAGGAAGAAAATGGAAAACTTGCTAGTAGAAAAAACATTAGACTTAGAGGCTTCGCAAAAATCTCTCGTAAATGTTTTGGAAGATGTTGAACAGGAAAAAAATAGAACTGTTGTTTTGGCTCAAGATTTGGAGAAGTTCAGATTGGCAGTGGAAAATGCGTCTGATCAAATAGTTATTACAGATAGTAATGGCAATATTTTGTATATAAATCCAGGCGCTGAAAAGATGACAGGGTTTTCTGTCAAAGAAGTTATGGGGAAGAAATGTGGATCAAAAGACAATTGGGGCGGACTAATGGATAAGGATTTTTATAAAAATCTTTGGCATACGATAAAAACCGAAAAAAAATCTTTTTCGGGGGAATTTACCAATAAAAGGAAAGATGGGGGCAGTTATATAACAATGACAAATATTTCTCCTATTTTAGATGACAAAGGGAATGTGGTGTTTTTTGTAGGAATAGAAAGAGATGTTACGAAAGAGAAAGAAATAGATAAAGCAAAAAGCGAGTTCGTTTCTTTGGCTTCACACCAGCTTAGAACTCCTTTATCAATAATAAATTGGTACGCGGAAATGCTGGCAAATGGCGATGCTGGGCCACTAAACAAAAACCAAAAAGATTACCTAAATGAAATACTTGTGGGAAATAGCAGAATGGCTGATTTGGTGGGAGCCTTGCTTAATGTTTCGCGGATTGAAATGGGAACCTTTATTGTCAATCCAACTAAATCCAATTTAATAAAGATTGTTAAAGATATAGCGAACGAATTTGATATAAAAGCAAAAATGAAGAATATTGGCTTTACGCTGAAATATGTAAAGAATATTCCTTCGGTAAGAGTTGATAAAAAGCTTTTTAATATATTGATTACCAATTTGATTGATAATGCCATTAAATATACTCCTGATGGAGGAAAGGTTGTTCTAAGTATAGGAAAGACCAAGGAAGGTGTTTTAATGAAGGTCATGGATAATGGTTATGGAATTTTGAAAAAAGATAAGGATAAAATATTCACAAAGCTATTCAGAGGAGATAACGCCAAAGAGAAGGTTGCTGATGGAAATGGACTTGGGCTTTACATAGTAAAATCAATAATTGAACAATCGGGAGGAAGGGTGTGGTTTGAATCGCGCGAAAATAAAGGGACTACTTTTTATGTGTTATTGCCTTTTTCTGGAATGAAAAAGAAAGAAGGAGAAAAGGAAATTTCTTAAAAATGTATGAAAAAAATAGCTTTAATAATTGCGAGTAAAGATTTTAGGGATGAAGAATTTTTTAATACTAAAGAAGCTTTGGAGTCTGGAGCTAGGGTAGATGTTTTTAGCGAGAAAATGGGATTGGCCTTAGGAAGATTTGGCGGTGAATTTAAAGTTAAAAACAATATAAAAGACTTGCATGCCAATGATTATGACGCTATTGTTTTTATTGGCGGTTCTGGGGCGCTTGAAAGGCTGGACAATGAAACGTCTTACGAATTAGTAAGATCTTTTCTAAAAGGGAACAAAATAATAGGGGCGATATGCATTTCGCCGATAATTCTGGCAAAGGCAGGGGCGCTTAATAAAAAAAACGCAACTGTCTGGTCTTCAAGTATGGATAAAACGGCAATAATGATATTGGGGGAAAATGGAGCCGTTTATGCAGATTTACCGGTCGTTATTGATGGGAAGGTTGTTACCGCGAAGGATTTTGAGGCTAGTTATGAATTTGGAAATGCAATACTGTTTCTCTTGGATAATCGTTCTTCTTAAGCTAAACAAGGGAAATATACGCTTCTCTTGACTAAATGTGAAAATTGATTATAATACAAGCATAATAAATCCGTAGAAAGCAGGCATTTTATAAGACCTGCCGAGGATAAAAATAGCGTTATTTTTATTCTGATCGACTCTGCGGGAAGCAGATTTTTTTATATTCAAATATGCCTTTAACAAGAGATAAAAAAGAAAGTATAGTAAAAGAGCTTGAAGATTGTCTGGAAAAGCAAAAATCAATTGTTTTTATGGACTTCAAGGGTATCAAAGTAAAGGATTTATCTGTTTTAAGGAGTAAGCTAAGGGACGAAAATAATGAGATGAAAGTCTCTAAAAAAAGCCTTATAAATGTAGCTTTTAAAAACAGGAAGATTGATTTTGATGCAAAAGGTCTTTCGGGTGAAGTTGCTGTTATTTTTGGATATGGAGATGAAGTATCTTCAAGTAAGACAGTTTATCAATTTACAAAAGATTCTAAGGAAGCAAAAATCCTTGGAGGTTTTGTAGAAAATAGGTTTTATTCAGAAGGCGATATAATCAAGTTAGCAGAGTTGCCTCCAAAACCACAACTAATCGGAAGATTTATGGGAACAATCAGTGCTCCAACTTCCAATTTTGTCGGAGTTCTTGGTGGAAACTTGAGAAAACTTGTTACAGCACTTTCTCAAATAAAAGATACAAAAACCGCATAATTAAAAATTAAGATTTAAATAATATGGCAGATGAAAAAGTTGAGGTGCCTGCAAAATTCAAGGACCTCGTAGAAAAAATTGAAAGTATGACAGTTTTAGATTTAGCTGAATTAGTAAAGGTTTTAGAAGAAAAATTTGGCGTATCAGCTGCTCCTCAGGTTGTAGCTGCTGCTAGCGCTGCTCCTAGTGCCAGTGCTGAAGCTGCTGAAGAGAAAAGCTCTTACAACGTTGTTCTAACAGCTGTTGGAGACAAGAAAATTGAGGTAATCAAGGTTGTTAGAGATTTAACCCAGATGGGATTAAAAGAAGCTAAAGACCTAGTAGATGCTGCCGCCAGCGCTCCTCAAACAATCAAGGAAGAAGTAAAGAAAGAGGAAGCCGAAGAAATGAAAAAGAAGTTTGTTGAGGCCGGTGCTACAGTTGATCTAAAATAGTTTTAAAAAACAAAAATCCCTCTTTTGAGGGATTTTTTTAGTTCAATATTATTTCAAAACCATGTCGATGACAGCTTTGAGATTTTCCTTTTCTTTGTCGGCTCCATTTCCTTCTCCAGAACCTATTCTGTAGTATCGGCATCCAATGATAACAGTTGGAATTCCTCCTTCTTTATTAAATTTCGAAAATACGTCTGTATCTTTATTGTTGTCGATATTTTCGTGGAAGGATATCTTATCTCCGTATGATTTTACAACTTCTTCAATTATTGGTTTTTCCCATATGCAGTGAGGACAGCTTTCTGATCCAAAGAAATATATAATAGGTTTTCCATTTTCCTTACAAATCTCGTTTTCTTTTACTTCAGTAAAAGTAAAGACTTTTCCACTTTCAGTTTCAGTTTTATTTTCTGTTTCGTTCTGTGTTTCGGTATTTAGCGTAATGTCCGTTTCGTTGTATGAAATCAATTTACCATCGGTTGATACATAGGTTGGAACTTCTCTTTCTCCGGCTTTGATAATAAACCTGTAGAAGTTTTTTGTATCTTTATCAATGCTCTCGATTTTCAATTCTGTTCCTCCTGAGAGGTTTTTGTTGATATACTCAAAAGCTTTATCAATAACTTGTTGCTTTCCTTTCCCCGACATATTTTTTTGATAATATATAGCTCCGAGTGCGATTACTGCAATTGCAAAAATCGTTATGAAGATATACATAATCTTGTTTTTCCTTTTTTTGGTGCCGGAAATGTTTTTTTCTTCAGTCATTTTTTAAGTTATAAGCCCTACAAAAATGTAGGGCTTTTATTGTTTTTTTATTCTTCTTCGTTGTTGAAGTCGTCATCTGGATCATCATCTAGATCGTCATTATCATCTAGATCATCATCAGAATCATCATCTTGATCATCATCTAGATCGTCATTATCATCTAGATCGTCATCATCTAGATCGTCATCATCGAAATCATCATCGTAGTTTTCGTTGTAATCATCCGATGAATCATCGTCATCGTAGTCGTCAAATGATACGATTGGTTCTAATTCTTCAATGTTGTTTAAGAATAAATCCTCTTTTGACATTGTGTTATTATTAGGTTTGTTATTTCGTTGCCTTTAAGTTTAATTTAAGGGCATTACGACCTTTAATTATTTAAAGATGATATCATTATAATGGTGAATTACTTATTGTCAAGATTAGACATTGATTTGATAAAAGGTTATAATTTATGCAATAATCCTCTTGATTTTATGGTTGTCGCAATCTTCAATTAGGATCGTAACTTCTAGTGGTTTAATCGGATTAGTATTTATTATATCTATTGTTATTTTTTTGTCTATTGCAATGTCTATCATATTAACTTATATCTATTGGCATTATATTGAACGACCGAAAGATTTATTCAATATACTTTCAAATTATACCAATTTTTGGATTTTCTTTTTTTCTGTCGGAAGGGTTTTAAAGTCTTTATTTGATCCTTGGAAAAAGATAGAGTATTCCGTCCCTAAAAATGTTTTGGACATATCAGTTTGGGCTGAGGTGGCATTTTCGAATATTTTTTCACGTACAATGGGGTTCATAATGCGAGTTTTTCTCCTTATAGTTTTTGTTGCATTAGAATTTATAACACTAACATTGGGTGTAATCATAATCACTTTTTGGATATTGCTTCCGGTGTTCCTTGGTTATGCATTATTCTTTATATTAACTAGGCCAAATGTTTGATTTTAGAAGTACAAAATTTTATAATACTTTAACTGTTGAGCCATTGTTCAAGATAATAAAGCCTTTTAAGTGGCTTTCGTTTGCGGTGGTGGCTGTTTCTATTGCTGGATACATTTTTTATGCGTTTGCTTCGGCTCCGAATAAGATTTTTTTAACCATAATCTACATATTCGTTTTGGTATTGGTAGTTTCGCTATGTATTGATTCATTTTTTGAAAACTGGGTTAAAAGAAGCAAAAACATTAAAAAACTATCCGAAGCAGATATTACGAATGATACTAATTTGGCAGAGTATCTCAATTATGAATCTATCAAGTACTTGTATAGTGCTTTTTCTTTGGGAGGTGACGGCAGTCAAATTTCTTCCTCTAAACTCTTATACAATTTATTGGACAAGAAAAACAAAAGAATAAGTTTTATTTTTTCCCGCTTGCTTATAGATATCGATACTCTGAGAGATATTCTTTATGATTTTTCTAAAAGGAATGAGAATATAATCGATTGCGATGTTCTTGCTGCTTCTGCCCTTATTAGCGCGATAAAGAGAGGGGGTGCGACAATTAATGAAGGAGATATAATTTGCGCTTTGGCGGAAATTGAACCTAATTTCAAAAAAATATTGGTAAATTTTCAGTTAAAAAAATCTGATTTGGAAAATTTAAACTGGTGGATCGAATATGTATTCAAAAAGAATGAATTCATAAGGAAGTTTTGGGAGTATGATAATCTTATTCGAGCCGGTTCTGTTGGAGGGGATTGGGCTTGCGGCTGGTCTTCTACTTTAGATCAATATTCGTTTGATTGGTCTAATTCGGTTAGAGCGATGGGATATGAGGAGTCAATTGGGCACGAAGAACAGGTTGCATTAATTGAGGATTCTTTGACTAAAAGAGGCAATAAAAATGTATTGATTGTTGGGGAAATCGGGAGCGGGAGAAAAAGCGTGGTGTATCAGCTTATTCGTAAGAGTATTTATGATCGGTCATTGCCAGAAATAAATGGAAAGAAATTTCTCCAGTTGGATCTGGTTTCTTTGGTGTCTTCTATCGAGTCGAGCGAAAAAGTAGAGGCTGTTTTAGACATGTGTTTTAAAGAGGCGATTAGGGCCGGGAATATAATATTGATTATTAATGATTTGCATGAATTTTTAGGAGGAAGTAAGGCAGGAATAGTTGATATTTCCGGGATATTAATTCCGCACTTAAATAATCCTGATTTACAGATGATATGTCTTACTTCTTATAGCGGATTGCATAAAAATATTGAATCTAAACCGGCAATATTGCAGGAAATGGCAAAAATCGAAATACCTGAATTGACGCCTGAAGAAACAATGCTAATACTGCAAGGAAAAGTTTTTTCCTATGAACATCAATACAAAAAATTTATTTCGTATCAAGCGCTAACAGAGATAATAAAAACTTCTCAAAAGTATATTTCAGATCCTTTTCCTCAGAAAGCAATTGAACTGATGGAAGAAGCATTTGCTTATTCTGACACTAAAGGGATAAGTGACGTTATTGAGATTGAAGATGTTGATTTTGTCATAACTAAAAAAACGGATATACCGATTGGAGCGGTTAATAGCCAGGAAAAAATATTGCTTTTGAATATGGAACAAGAATTACACAAGAGAGTTGTAAGCCAGAATGATGCCATAAGAGAAATATCATCGGCATTAAGACGCGCGCGTTCCGGAGTCCAGATTCGGAAAGGGCCAATGGGAGCATTCTTGTTTTTAGGGCCTACGGGTGTTGGAAAAACAGAAACAGCAAAGGCGGTAGCGGAAATCTATTTTGGCGCAGAAGACAAAATGATAAGGATTGATATGTCCGAGTTCCAGCGAACAGAAGATATCCCACGGCTCATGGGCTCGCAAGAACAGCCAGGCATATTAACAACAAAAGTACGTGAAAGTCCTTTTTCTCTGGTTCTTTTAGACGAGTTTGAAAAAGCTCATCCTGATATCTTGAATCTGTTCTTGCAGGTGATTGATGAAGGATATCTGAATGATAATTTTGGACAGAAGGTAAGTTTTACCAATACTATTATTGTAGCAACCTCTAATGCAGGATATCAGATAATTCTTGATTCCATAAAAACGAATAAGCCAATGGAAGAAGTAAAAGATCTTTTACTCGATAATATTTTTCAGAAAGGAATATTTCGTCCAGAGCTTGTGAACAGGTTTGATGGGTTGATAGTTTTTAAACCATTAACCCAGGATGATTTGATGCAAATAGCCCAAATGCAGTTAAATAAACTTAAGAAAAGACTGTTTGAAAAGGAAATTGATTTTATAATTACTGAAGAATTGAAGAAAAAAATTGTTGAATTGAGCTATGATCCAGTTTTTGGAGCGAGGGAAATGCGGCGAGTTATCCAAGAAAAGGTTGAAGACTGCTTAGCTCGTGAATTTTTGGGAGAAAAAATAAAAAACGGCGCAGTCATTGAAATAAATCCAAATGATTTTACTTTAAAGATTAAAAATCCTGAGTAACCATAAAAGTAAATAAAAAGGCAACAAATAAGCGGATTCAAGTCCGCTTTTTTTTAATAGAAAAATAGCTTCAAAGCAGAAAAAAGGATATTTTTGTGCTTTTGGTGGGGTTTTTTATTGACAAATGCATATCGGTGGGATAAAATGGTGTTACAGTGTTAATAAGTGGATGAAAGTGGAATTTTTGAAGTATGATTATAGGTCAATACAGCTACAATTTAGATCCCAAAAAAAGACTGACGGTCCCTACAAAGTTTAGGAGTGTTTTGTCTGATGGAGCTGTTTTGACTAGAGGAATTGATGGATGTTTGTTTCTTTATCCAATGAAGCAATGGGAAGAACTGGCAGAAAAGATGAGCAAGCTTCCTTTATCGGCTATTAATGCTAGAAATTTTGCGAGAGTTATGCTTGCTGGAGCAATGGATGTAAAGATAGATAGTTTAGGAAGAATACTTATTCCTGATTATTTGAAAGATTATGCCAATTTGGATAAAAAAGTCGTTATTGCCGGACTTTACGATAGAATTGAAATCTGGAGCGAAGAAAAGTGGAAAAAATATGGAGAAACTACAGGAGATCAGGTTGGAAGTATAACAGAAGGGTTAAAAGATCTAGGTTTTTAATATGCATATTCCTGTATTGCTTGAAGAAGTATTGGAGTATCTTTCTCCTCAAGAGAACCAAAATTTTATCGATTGTACTTTAAATGGAGGCGGCCATACGAAAGAGATATTAAAAAGAAACGGTCCGAAAGGAAAGGTTTTGGGGATAGAGGTTGATTTGGAGATATATAAAAAAATAAAGAGCGAAAAAATAGAAAGATTAATTGCTGTTAATGATTCTTACAGTAATTTAAAAAAAATAGCAGAGAAAGAAAAATTTAAAAGTGCAAATGGAATACTATTTGATATTGGGATGTCGTCGTATCATGTTGATGGCAGTGAAAGAGGATTTACCTTTTTAAAAGATGAGCCTCTTGTAATGAGCTACAACATGGAAAAGGGGAACATGATTTCGGCACAGGAAATAGTGAATAGTTATTCAGAAAAGGATTTAGCCGATGTTATTTATAAATATGGCGAAGAAAGATATAGCCGAAGAATAGCGAAAAATATAGTAGAGAAGAGAAAAAGAAAACCAATTAGGACAACGGCTGAATTGGTGGAAATAATAGGCAATTCTGTTCCGCCTTATTATAGCCGACAGAAAATACACTTTGCTACACGGACATTTCAGGCACTTAGAATAGAAGCAAATAGAGAACTTGATAATTTTATAGAAGCATTGCCACAGGCATTAGAAATTTTGCCTCCTGGCGGGAGATTGGTAGTGATAACTTTCCATTCATTGGAAGATAGGATAGCAAAAAACTTTTTTAAAGAAGAGAAAAAAAATGGAAAGATAGAAATCATGACAAAAAAACCGATAATTGCCGCTGACAAGGAAAGGGAATTGAATCCTCGTTCAAGGTCAGCAAAATTAAGAGCAGTTGTAAAATTATAAAAATGAAAAAAAGAAAGAATCAATCAAAAATATTTTTTTGTTTCATTGTTGCAGCCATTGTTGCTTTAACAGGACTTTATGTTTTTCAGGTTTCTGAAATGAGCCGTGTTGGCTATCTTGTAAGCAGAGTTCAAGGGGAAATAGATTCCTTAAAAAAAGAAAATTCGGGCTTAAAGCTATCTATTTCCCAGAACAAAAATTTAATGACCGTTGAAGAAAAGATTAAAGAGCAGGGATACGATAAAATAGGAAAAGTAAATTATATGATTGCCCCAGGCAACACAGTTGTAGCAAATCAAAAGAATTAAAGGTGGCTTGAATTATGAATAGCAATAATTTCAAATTAAGGCCAAACTTGGTTTTGATTCTAATTTTTATTTTAGGAGGAGTAGTTTTATTCCGCCTTTTTAATTTGCAAATAAGCGAAGGATCTAAATACAAAGCTCTCGCAATGGGGCAGCAAAATAATGTTTTGGATATCGAGGGGCGCAGAGGAGACGTCTATTTTAGCAATGGCGAATCACTGGCTCTAACAGAAAGGGACCCCTTAGTGTTTGTTTCTCCTGAAGAGGTTGAAAACAAAGATACTGCATCACAAAAACTTTCGGAAATCTTAAAAATAGACAAAGAGGAAATTCTTCAAAAATTAGGTAAAAAGGGAAGCTATTATCAAGTTATTCAGCGTAGCGTGAGCAAGGAAATTGCGGAACAGATCAAGGGATTGAATATGAAAGGAGTTGTAGTAGATGAAAAAAAGGAAAGCAGGTATTATCCGAACAATAGGCTAGCGTCTCAGGTGGTAGGATTTATCAATGAGGATAAACAAGGACAATACGGAATAGAAGAATATTATAATGGTATTTTGTCGGGAAAAAAATCAGCAACAACTGTTGATAGAAATCCTTGGGGTTTTGTGTTTTCTCCTGAAGATACCAGTTCTTTGAATGGAAAATCTTTAACATTGACCATAGATTACAATATTCAATTTATGGCCGAAAAGTATCTGGCTGAAGGCGTAGAAGAATATGGAGCGGAGGGAGGAAACATCATAGTTATGAATCCTAATACCGGAGAGATATTGGCTATGGCTCAAAACCCTGGCTTTGATCCTAATAACTATAAGAAAGAGAAATTTGAATTATTATCAAACTCGGCAACGCAAAAGATATTTGAACCAGGATCAATATTTAAGCCGATTACAATGTCGGTCGGAGTAAATGAGAAACTGGTAACACCAGATACGATATTTACCGATTCTGGGTGCGTGAGTTATGGAAAATATAATGTGTGTAATTATGCAGATAAAGCTTGGGGAACAGTAACCATGACAGAAGTTTTAAGGCGTTCCATAAATACCGGAGTTATGTTCGTTGAAAAAAAAATAGGACATAAGAAGTTTTTAGATTATTTGGAAAAATTTGGTTTTTTTGACAAGACTGGAATAGATTTAGCCAATGAATCATTAACCGAAAACAAAACTTTGAAAAAAGCTTATGATGAAAGAATCGAAATTGCATTTGCAAATGCGTCTTTTGGCCAAGGAATTGGAATTACTCCTCTGCATATAGTGTCTGCTTTTTCCTGTTTGGCAAACGGAGGAAATTTGATGAAGCCTTATATCGTAAAAGAGGTCATAACCGGAAACAAGAAGGAAGAAATAAAACCTCAAATTGTTCGCCGGGTTATTAGCGAGGAGACAAGCAATGATCTGCGAAAAATGTTAGTTCAGGTAGTAGAAGGAGGATATGGACATTTAGCCAAAGTTCCTGGGTATTGGATAGGAGGGAAAACAGGAACTTCCCAGGTGACTTACGCTTCTCTTGGAATAAACAAGGCTGGATATTCTGATCATACATGGCAAACCTTTATGGGCTTTGCTCCGGCTTATAATCCTAAATTTATAGCTCTTGTAAAATTAGACAACCCAACGAAGACTAAGACTTCTGAATATTCGGCAGTTCCAATTTTTCACAATTTGGCAAAATATATTTTTGATTATTGGCAAATTCCACCGGATTATGATGTTGATGATGAACCTGGGGAGGCTTTGGACAAAAAGTAGATTTTATGATATTTTTATAGTATTGTTCAAAGCGAAAGAGGCCCTATCGTCTAGTGGCCTAGGACTCCAGATTCTCAATCTGGCAACACCGGTTCGAGTCCGGTTAGGGTCACCACTAAAATAACATATTTACACTATGGAATTAACTTCATTTTATTTCGCTTTAATTTTCTTGATTTCTTGCTTAGGTTTTTATGTGTCGGGGGAATTAATCGTAAAGAGTTTGATTCGGGTAGCAAAAGCTCTTGGTTGGAAAGAATTCGTAGTTTCTTTTTTAATAATGTCTCTTGTAGGTTCGTTGCCGAATCTGTTTGTAGGCATAACATCGGCTTTATATAATACTCCAGAGCTTTCTTTTGGGGAAGTTATTGGAGGGAATGTTGTTGATATTACTTTTTCAGTCGCTTTAGCGGCTTTGTTTTCTAAAAAAGGAATTCCTGCAAAAAGCCGTACAATTCAGCAGACGATTTTATTTACTCTTTTTTCAGCAGCATTGCCGATTCTTTTGACGTGGGATGGCGATGTTTCTAGGATAGATGGAATTATTCTTGTTTTTGTTTATGTGTTTTATCTTGTGTGGCTATTTTCTAGCAAGGAGAGGTTTGCAAAGATATGTGATGAGGCGGATAAGAAAAAGAAAAAGATGGCTTTGTCGATTTTAAGTCTTGTTAAAATAGTTTTAGCGTTGGCAATTTTTATAGTTGCTTCTAATGGAATTGTTTCTGCGGCAAATTATTTTGCAATAGCGTGGAATGTCCCTTTGATCATGATAGGACTTTTCATAGTGGGGCTTGGAAATTGTTTCCCCGAGATATTTTTTGCAATCAGTTCCGCCAGAAAAGGAAACGATTGGATGATTTTGGGTGATTTGGTTGGCTGCGTAGTTGTTCCTGCTACTTTAGTTCTGGGAGTTACTGCAATTATCTGTCCGATAAACCTTGCGGGGCATATGGTTTCGCTGGAAATTGCGAGAGTGTTTTTAATGATTTCGCTAGTGTTTTTCTTTTGGTTTGCCAGACAGGATCAATCTATTAGCAAAAAAGAAGCTGCGATATTGCTTTTAATTTATGTTTTGTTTATAATTGCAGAAATCTTTATCCGATAAGCTTTCTCATATGATAAAAGGAAATAAATCAGGACAGCTATTGTGGGTTGTTATAATTGCAGCTATATGTGTTTTTTTGGCATGTGGGGCTTTTTTTGATGTTAAAAATAATAAAGCTTCTGTTGTGGATATAAAAAGCTTAAGGGCTGTTTCGGACAGTACAGTAAAAGAGTCTGTTAAGCTAATAGCAGTGGGCGATATCATGTTGTCGCGGGCAGTAAATGCCAAAATGGTAAGACATGGAGATGATTATCCGTTTTTGAAAATGAAGGATTATCTTGGAGATGGGGATATAGTTTTTGGCAATCTAGAAAGTCCTATTGCTTCGGGAGGACCAATAACCAATGAGGGAATGGTTTTTAGAGCAAGGCCGGGAGTTGAAAAAAGCATTAAAAATGCCGGATTTAATGTGTTGTCGGTTGCTAATAATCATATGGGAAACCAGGGGCAAGATGGCGTAGAGTCCACCATTAAGGCTCTTCAGTCTTTAAACATTAAAACTGTAGGGGCTGGCAAGGGAGAAGAAGCATCTAAGCCAGCTATTATGGAAAAGAATGGACTTAAATTTGCTTTTCTTGCTTATACTGATGGCTCAATCATTCCTTCTAGCTATGAAGCAAAAGGAAATAGTTATGGAGTTGTTTATATGGACGAGAATAGATTGAAAAACGATATTGAAAGCGCAAAAAAAGAGGCAGACTTTGTAATCATTTCAATGCATGCGGGAATTGAATATAGGTATCATCCTAGTGCGAGCCAAATTAATTTTGCGCATAAGGCGGTAGACAACGGAGCCGATATGGTAATCGGGCATCACCCGCATCAGATTCAGGATGTAGAAAAATATAAAGGGAAGTATATTTTTTACAGCTTGGGTAATTTTGTTTTTGATCAGGAATGGTCTAGGGAAACTAAGCAGGGATTATTTGCCGAGATATATTTCAATAAAGATGGCGTTTTTGATTATAATCTTACCCCTATTTTAATAAGTGATTATGCTCAGCCAGATATTGCAGACGAGGCTATGTCTGTAGATGTGCTTAAAAATATAAAGCGTCCATAATATAGTTATATGGGAAAAAAATGGATTATAAATTCAAAAGAATATTTTCCATATTCTTCAAAAGATATTTATCTTAATTGGTGGTTGTTAAACAGAAAGCCAAGAGTTTCTCAAAGCGTAATAGAGTTTTTATATAGTCCTGCTTTTTATGCTAAAAAACTATTAGCTGCCGAAAGAAAATTTTTAAAATTTAATAAAAGAATTGGCACGCAAAATCCAAAAGATGTTACTGCATATTTAAAGAGTAGTATACAGACTAGTAGAATACTTGGAAACGCAACAAAACGAGGCGAAAAAATATATGCTATAAAAGTTCCATTTCATATTAAAAAATGGAAAACGAAAAATGGAAGAATAGTTTGGGATGATATTATTTTTTCGGACGGGAGCAAGGCAAAGCTTCAATCAATAGATAGGAATTTTTTAAATGTAATACTCTCTGCTATTTGCGGACGGTTTTATGAGAACGGAAGAATTATTGACACTAGATTTATCGGCTCAGACGAAGTAGCCGCACTGGATTATCGCGAAGACATTTATGGAATAAGCAGGAATGAAATATTAGATATTTTAAAGCTGTACGATTTGCGGACCGATTCTGACTCGTCGGTTTTTTTGTTTTCGGAAAAAAAGGAAAAGATAAAAGAGGTTGTGAGCCAATTTATTAGTCAGTTTAATGCTATAGCGGAAAAAGGATTAGCCGGACTGATAAAAACAAACCAAAAGTCTTTTGATTGCTTAAAAGGAAAAACTACAGATGAAAAAATAAAAGATATAGTTGAAACACTTAGTTTTTGTTCGCATCCTTATTTTCCAGAAAGCGTTTTTGCCGTTGCCTGTAAAAATGGATTAGGCAATACTGTAATTGATGTGATTGGCATTGATAGCGGGTGGAATAAAACACATTATATTAAAAGTATTTTGGATAAGTGGCTGTTTGCTTCTTTGTTTTGGACTTCTAGTAACTGGATTAAACTATTTTTCCAATATTATAAAACTCCCGCTATTTATCATAAGTACTTTGGAGAAAATACATCTTCATATAGAGGCAGAGATATTGATTGGGCAATAGATTATATTGATAATTTTTCTAAAAATAAAAAAGTTTCAATAATTGATCTTGGCATTGGCACCGGGAGAGAACTTGGGCTTTTAAAACACAATGGAAATATAAAAAAGATTATTGGAATAGATTATTCAAATACAATGATAGATTTTTGCTGCAAAAGATGGAAAAATTTTCCTATTCCTTTGGAATTGATTTTGGATGATTTTATAAGCATTAAACAAGCAAGTAAAAAAATCAAAACGGTAAATGGTTATAAGGTATTTGCTATTTTTTTTGGTACGATTAATAATTTGCTTGAGGAGGAAAGAATTAAAATGTTGCTTGCGGTAAAAAAAATGATGGGAAAGGGTGATATATTTGTAATAGAATTCAGCAAACGTCCTAAAGACCAAAATATTGAATTTAATCATCCTTGGTTGAAATTTAAAAATAAAAAGGACGTAATAGGTTTTTATGAGGCTGGGGTTTATGCCCAATTGAAATGGTTCTGGGATGCTTCTAAAGATAACTTCAATACTGCTCCGCAATTTTTTTATGAAAAGAGGACTAATAATATCATAATCACTGTACCAGGGTTTGGACGTTGCTTCTTTTCTCATCGTTTTTCGGAGAGCGAGGTGAGGTCGTTGGTTGAAAAAGTCGGATTGTATGTGGAAAAAATAAATGATGGACGTGAAATGTTAACAGCTATAATAAAGAATAAAAATATTTAAATATGTATTCTAAAATATGGTATAAGGCAATTGATAATGCTCTTGATAAAAAAGACGTTGAGCTTTTAAATCTTTTAGTTGAGGAAAGAAATTTTACTAATGATGAAATTGAAGGATTTTCTAAGAAATTAAGTATCCAAGCTAGTGAAGTTAGAAAAAGAATCGAAATACTAAAAAAGAAGAATATTATTCTTAAAACAAATTCGTCAATAATTAATTCTATAAAAATTTGGAATAATTATGTTTATGTTTTTGTAAAAGCATCGCTAAAGCCCCCCGTGATCGGAATGGACATTGAATATCCAACTGGATGGAGCGATATGATGAAAAGGATAATGAAGTTTCAGAAGCAGAAAAAGATAGATATGTTAAGAGTTGTGCATGGACTTCATGGTGTAGGAGGATGGGATTTGTTGTTTATTCTAACGTATAACCGAACAGATGCCTTAATAGAATTGTTTGAAATGTTAAATAAAGAAGGCTGGATAACCAAAGCCGAAAGTTTTACTCCTCAGGAATACAAAGAGCTTTATATATTTGATCCAGTTTCTGTTCCTTTGGCAGAGGAATATGACGAGGGGGTAGTTGAGAAATTAAAAACTTTTGAAAAGGAAAAATACGAATAATTTTCTTGACCTGTTGTAATAATTATGACTATAATGAGTTTGAAATAATAAGACACAGAAAACGTGCCTTATTTTATTCGCTTTATGGCAAATGAAGTTATAATCAGATTTGATGAAGTATCGTTTGAGTACGATAAAAAAATAATCCTTAACGAGGTTGGTTTTTCTATTAGGCGAAATTCTAAAGTAACTCTTATGGGACAAAATGGAGCCGGTAAGAGCACGATCTTCCAGCTTATTGTGGGAGGCTTGAAGCCTGAATCTGGGAAAATTCATATTGCTCAGAATTTATCGATTGCAATTGCAAGGCAGGTAATCCCACGAGAGTATTTAACTTTGACTGTGAGGGAATTTTTTGAGACATGTTTCTCTAAAAAGGTATACGATATTGACCCTAAGATTGATGATGTTTTGAAAATCGTAAATCTTGATGCGCCAAAAGACAGAAAGGTTGATTCTTTTTCTGGGGGGCAACAGGCGAGATTGTTGCTTGCTTCGGCGTTAATCCAAAATAGCGACGTGCTTTTACTTGATGAGCCGACAAACAATTTGGATAGGGAAGGAATAGAACATTTAACGAAGTTCATAATTGATTGTAAAAAAACAGTAGTCGTAATTTCTCATGATGCGGACTTCTTAAACTCTTTTACAGAGGCTGTTGTATATTTGGATATCTTTAATAAAAAGGTTGAACAGTATGTCGGAAATTATTACGATACCGTGAAAGAAATAACCGCCAGAGCAGAAAAGCAGGAAATGAAGAATGCGCAACTGGCAAAAGAAATCCAGGAAAACAGGGATAAGGCTAATTTTTTTGCAAACAAGGGAGGACAGATGAGAATGGTTGCGAAACGGATGCGAGAAAAGGCATCGGAGGCGGAAGAAGCCAAAGTGGAAATAAGACGAGAGGATAAGACCATAAAGCCTTTTAAAATTCCTATGCAACAGGGAATAGGCGGAGAATTGATGCATATTTCTTCATTGAATGTAATGAAAAAAGGAAAGTCGTTAGTCAAAAATGTAAATATCTCTCTTCGCAAAAATGAACATTTGTTATTGTCTGGGCCAAATGGAATAGGAAAATCAACATTATTGGAATCCCTTGCAAATGGAACGGCAAAAGGAGCTGCCATAACTAGCGGTGTGGAGGTCGGGTATTACAGACAGGATTTTTCTACCCTTGATTTTAATGATACAGTTTTTAATTCTTTACTCAGGGTTGCTAAAGATTTGAACGAAGAACAAATGAGAGCTGTCGCAGCTGGGTTTCTTATAACTGGGGACCTAATGAGGTCAAAAATAGGGGATTTGTCGGAAGGACAGAAGGGGCTGGTATCTTTTGCCAGATTAGTGATGCAAAAGCCTGGATTGTTGATATTAGACGAACCGACCAATCATATAAATTTTCGCCATATTCCTATAATCGCCCAAGCGCTGGATAAGTATGAAGGAGCAATGATACTCGTGAGCCATGTTCCGGATTTTGTGAAAAAAATACGCATTGACGAGATAGTTGATTTGGAAAGACTTTAAACTTTGCAGTTTTTTGCTATACTTAGCGCATGTACTTTAGGATGTTTCTGTTGAGGCCAAGGCTGAGGCAGATAAAAAGGAGTATTTGGAACCGAGGAATTTTTCTTTTCTGGTGTCTTCTATGGGTTAGGAGAGATGAATTTCATTACAGTCTGGATTCTGATGTGGAGGCATTGATCTGCGCAAGCCAAGAATTTTCGGAATGGTATTGGGACAATCTTTCTTTGCGCAGAGAAATTGCTCACAAAAGGGATGTGAGGGTTATGGAGAGGTTGTTCTTTTTTAGGGCCCTTTCTTGGAGGAGCGCTTAAAAAGGCAAATTTGCCTTTCTTTTTTTATATATAATTTGCTATAATTTAACAATGATTAAGAGATTGGGCAAAAAAGAAATAGATATTGTTGTTGATGCTTATGACACAGGAAAAGCAGTGGTTATTCCTACTGATACGATTTATGGAATAACTTGCAGAGCATTGGACAAGAAGGCGGTTTTAAGTCTTTATAAATTAAGGGAACGGGATTTGGATAAACCGTTTATTATTCTAGTGTCTTCGCTTAAAGATTTAGATTTGTTTGATATTGAGCTTGATAGGGAACAAAAGAAATGGCTGAAAAGTATTTGGCCAGAAAAAGTGACGGTAATTTTAAAATGCAACGATAAGAGATTTAAATATTTATACAGAAATAAACGAAGCTTGGCTTTTAGGATACCAAATGAAAAATGGCTATTAAAATTGATTTCTATAGCTGGCCCTATTGTAGCTCCTAGCGCAAATCTGCAAGGACTTGATTTCGCTGAGACTATTCACAAAGCTTACGAATATTTTGGTGAAAAAGCTGTGTATATAGATGCCGGAAAATTAAAAAGCAAGGCATCGACAATAGTTTCACTTGAAGATGATTTTAGAATAATAAGACAAGGAAGTTTTAAAATAAAAAAGAATGAATATTTTAGACCCAGTATCAATAATTGAAACAGCTGGATATATCGGATTATTTTTAACAGTTTTTTCGGAAACGGGAATATTACTTGGATTTTTTTTACCTGGTGATAGTCTTTTGTTTACTGCTGGATTTCTTGCTTCAACTGGGTTTTTGGATATCAAAACGATAATTTTGATAACCTTTGTTGCTGCCGTTACTGGGGATGCGCTAGGGTATTATTTGGGGAAAAAATATGGCCCAAAAATACTTACAAAAACAAATTCTTTTTTCTTGGATAAAAAGCATATTGAGCGGACAGAGAGGTATTTTAAAAAATATGGAGGAGAAACAATTATTTTAGCAAGGTTTATTCCTCTTGTTCGAACCATTGCTCCAGTAATGGCTGGAGTCGGAAATATTGGCTACAAGAAGTTTTTTGCGTATAATGTTTTTGGGGGATTAATATGGACAATATTGCTTCCAATGCTAGGTTTTTATTTCGGGAAGATAATTCCAGATGCAGATAAGATAATTTTACCAGTAATTGCTATTATAATTGTAGTTTCTTTTCTTCCTGCTATTGCGGCAGTATTAAGAAGTGGGAGAGGGAAAGGAAAACAGGGAAAAGAATTAAAATAATAACTTAAAAAAAGCAAAATGTATAAATTAGTCATAATAAGACATGGGCAAAGCGTTTGGAATGCTCAAAATATTTTTACTGGGTGGACAGACGTTGATTTGTCGCCCGAAGGAGTTGAAGAAGCGAGAATAGCAGGAATCATTTTGAAAAAAGATGGCTATGTTTTTGATATGGCATTTACCTCAGTATTGTCTCGGGCAATCCAAACCTTGGAAATAATCCTTAAGGAAATGGAGGCAACTGTCCCAATAGAATATAGTTGGAGATTGAACGAGAGGCATTATGGGGCATTGCAAGGAATGAATAAGTTTGAGATAAGAGATAAATACGGAGAGGAGCAATTTATGCAATGGAGGAGAGGCTATGCTTTCAGGCCTCCAGAGCTTCCTGAAGGAGATCCAAGATCGTCGAAGAATGATCCTAAATACAAGGATTTAAAGCCAGAAGAAATACCTATGACAGAAAGCTTGAAGGATACAGAAAAGCGAGTCCTTCCTTTTTGGAACGAAAATATTGTTCCTGCTATAAAAAGCGGGAAAAGGATTTTGATTTCGGCTCATGGAAACAGTATTAGGGCAATAATTAAATTTGTTGAAGGATTGGATGAAGCAGAGATAGAAAAGGTAGAAATACCAACAGGAGTTCCGATGGTATATGAGTTTGATGAAAATATGAAAATGACAAACAAATATTATCTTGACGAAACGGCAAAATAGCCGTTTTCTTTTGGCAATCATAGGTATTGACTGATAAAAAAAGAGTGTTATAATTTTGGTAATAGAAATCCATGGGCTAACGCCCATAAGTCCTGAAACGACTCAAAATTTTAAGAATTTTAGCTGCCTTTAGGCAGCGCCGTAAAATTTTGTGATTTATATTATTTCCTCCGCTTCGTGGTCGGGATTACCTTTCATCTACGGGCTTTTAGCCCGTAGCGTTCAGGCGAGAAATAATAAAGACATTAACGTATGATTACTGAAAGACAGGCGAAAATATTAAAAGTCTTGATGAAAGAATATATAAAAACTGCAGAACCTGTAAGTTCTGGTTTTTTGGCAGAGAAATATGATTTTGGGTTATGTTCTTCGGCTATCAGGATAGAAATGCAAAACCTTATTCAGTCGGATTATTTGGAGCAACCACATACTTCTGCGGGAAGAGTTCCTACTGATAAGGCGTACCGTTTTTTTGTTGATCAGATGCTTCTTGAATTGGAAAAAGAAAAAGAACAAAAATTTGAAAAAATGCTTGAAGAAGTGATAATTCGAGATATGGAAAATCGCTTTAGAATGGCGAACGATTTGGCAAAAACTTTATCAGAATTATCTTCAAGTTTTATAATTGTTAGTTATCCGAACGATAAAATTTCTTGGAGATCGGGATTAGAGAAAATTGTAGATAAGCCAGAATTTTCTCAACGAGATTTTATTTCAGAGTTTTTGCATCTTGTTGATGACATTGAAGAAAAGATGGAAGAGTTAGAAATTCAAAAAGATATAAAGATTTATATAGGTGATGAGATTCCTCTTTCAAAAGCGGGTAATGTAAGTATAATTTGCACAAAAATTTCTAATAAGAATAATAAAGATTTGGATGCTAATATTGCGCTTATCGGGCCTAAAAGAATGAATTATGGGAAAAATATTTCTTTAATAAGGCATCTGAATAGGATTCTAAACGGATTAAATTAATATGACAAAAGAAAAAAAAGAAAAAGGCAATGAAAAAGAGATAAAGGAAAAAATCAACCAAGCAGTGCCTACAGAAGAAATAATAAAAAAGTTGGAAGAAAAGAATAAAGAATTGTTTGCGGGATGGCAAAGGGCGGAGGCAGATTTTTTAAATTATAAAAAAAAAGAGTCGGAAAGACTATCGGATTTCAGCTTTTTGGTGAAAGAAAATGTTTTTGAAGGGCTTTTGCCAGTATTGGATAATTTTGATCTGGCTGAAAAAGCAATTCCCGAAGACAAAAAAACAGATAATAATATAAAAGGGCTACTGCTTATTAAAAAACAACTTGATTATTTTCTATGTTCAATGGGAATACAGAAAATAGAGGCAATCGGATTGCCATTCAATGCTGAAACTTGCGAAGCAATAGAAGAAGTGGAGACCGATTGCGAACCGGGAATAGTGGTTGAAGAAGTGCAAAAGGGATATAAGCTGAATGATAAAATCATCAGGCCAGCGAAAGTAAAAATAAGCAAGAATTAGCAGTCTTGACAATGGAGTGCTAAAAGGATAAAATATCGGTATAAAAATAAATTATATTAAAAATTATGGCAAAAGTATTAGGCATTGATCTGGGTACAGCTATTACTAAATATGCATCTATAATAAACGGCGAACCAAAAGCTGTTGAAAGCAGAGAGGGTTCGATTTTAATTCCTTCGGTGGTTGCTGTGACAAAGGGGGGCGAGAGAACTGTGGGAATCTTGGCTCAAAGGCAAGCCATTACTAATCCAAAAAATACCATTTACGCAGTAAAAAGGTTTATTGGGAGGAGATATTCTGACGCAGAAGTTCAAAAAGAACTAAAGCTGCTTGCTTTTGAAACTAGAAAAAAAATGGAAGATGATAGCGTGGAAATATTAATGGGAGACAAGTGGTATACTCCTATAGAAATATCTTCTATGATATTGCAGAAAGTAAAGAGCGATGCCAGAGAAAAATTGGGAGAGGATATTACTAATGTGGTAATTACTTGTCCGGCTAATTTTGATGACTCGCAAAGAAAGGCTACTATTGCCGCTGGAGAAATAGCAGGCTTTAAAGTTTTGAGAGTTATAAATGAGCCAACTTCGGCAGCGCTTGCTTATGGATTTAATAAGAAGAATGATCAGCAGATATTAGTTTATGATTTTGGAGGAGGTACTTTTGATGTTACCATTTTGGATGTCTCACCCGATGTTGTGGAGGTGCTTGCGACTGGCGGTGAACCCCATTTAGGAGGTAACGATTTTGACCAGAGGATAATAAACTGGATACTTGAGGAGTTTAAAAAGGAACAAGGAATGGATTTATCAAAGGATCCCTTGGCATTGCAGAGATTGAAAGAAGCTGCTGAAAAGGCAAAGACAGAATTATCAAGCGCAATGGAAACACATATTAATCTGCCGTTTATTTCTTCAGATGAGAATGGTCCTAAGCATTTGGACTATAAGCTTTCACGATCCCAATTTGAAAATATGTCCAGGGATTTGATTGAAAAATCTATCGCTAGGGTTGATGCTACTCTAAAGGAAGTAAAATTGGAAAAAGGGGACATTGAAGAAGTGGTGCTTGTAGGAGGAACAACACTGATACCTGCGGTAAGGGAAGCGGTTCAAAAATATTTTGGAAAGGAACCTAATAAATCAATAAATCCGGAAGAAGTTGTTGCAATAGGTGCGGCAATCCAGGCAGAAATCTTAACTGCAAAAGAGGAAGGGCGTACTCCTGAGGGAGACATAAAAAGCGTATTATTGTTGGATGTTTTACCTCTTTCACTTGGTATTGAAACCATGGGAAATGTAAATACAATAATGATTGCGAAAAACACGACTATTCCCACTTCTAATTCACAGGTATTTTCAACGGCAGTAGATAATCAGCCTTCGGTTGAGATAAACATAATTCAGGGAGAGCGACCAATGTCGCATGACAACAGATCGCTTGGAAAGTTTGTTTTGGACGGGGTTGCTCCTGCTCCCAGAGGAATGCCTCAAATTGAAGTGAAGTTTGATATTGATGCAAATGGCGTTTTAACCGTTACTGCGCTGGATAAAGCAACAAAGAAAACGCAGTCTATAAAAGTTCAAGGATCAATTGGGTTGTCAAAAGAAGATATTGAAAAGATGAAAAAGGAAGCTGAGAAGTATGCCGAGGAAGATAATAAGAAACGTGAGCTGATTGAAGCTAGAAATATTGCCGATTCTTTAGTTTATAATACGGAAAAGACCCTAAAGGAGAATGGGGATAAGGTTTCGGAAGATATCAAGACAGAGGTGAATCAGAAACTTGAAGAATTGAAAAAAGTTAAAGATGGTGATAGTATAGACGAGATAAAAAAGAGCACAGATGCTTTGTCTGAGTCTATCCAGAAAATTGGGAGCCAGATATATGGACAGCAACAGCAAACCCCGCCTCAAGGACCAGCTGGAGACAATGGCCCGGAAAGCGCAAGTGAAGCGGAAACTGAAGAAAAAAAATAAAAGTGAAAGAATAAAATAATGGCAATAAAGCTTGCCATTATTTTCTTAAAAAAATGCAGAAAGATTACTATAAAATTTTGGGAGTGCCCCGCAGTTCTAATCAGGATGAGATTAAAAAGGCCTATTACAAACTGGCCCATCAGTATCATCCAGATAAGAAAGACGGAAATGAGGAAAAGTTCAAAGAAGTAAATGAGGCTTATCAAGTTTTATCTGATAAGGATAAACGAGCCCAATACGACAGATTTGGAACTGTTTTTGGTAGTGGAGGGCCTAACGGCGGGGGGAACGCTGGATTTAATGGTAATGTAAACTGGGAAGATGTGATGGGCGGATTTGGTGCCGGTGGAATTGAAGATATCTTTGAAATGTTTGGAGGCGGATTTGGTGGTTTTGGCGGAGGAAAACCTCAAGACATAAAGAGAGGACATGATTTGGAATTGGAATTGGAGGTGACACTGGAATCAATATTATCGGAGCAGGAAAAAGATATTTCGATAACGAAGAATGTAAAATGTGAGAGATGTGAGGGAAAAGGAGCTGAGCCGGGAACAAATGTAAAAGAGTGTTTTACTTGTCGGGGAACGGGACATGTTCAACAATTCAGGAAGACTGTTTTTGGAACCTTTACCCAGTCTAGCGTTTGTCCGGAGTGTAATGGAGAAGGAACAAAACCCGATGTTCCTTGTAATGTATGTCATGGCGAAGGAAGGATTAAAAAAGAAGAAAAAATAAGAATAAAGATCCCAGAAGGGGTTGACAATAATCAAATAATCAAGGTAAAAGGTAAGGGTGACGCTGGAAAAAGAGGTGGAAGCTATGGCGATCTTTATGTTAGAATTTTTATTAAACCACACTCGGTTTTTCAGCGAAAGGGAGATAATCTTTATTTAAAGGAAACGATAACTTTTTCGCAAGCAGTATTGGGAGACAAAATAGACATAAGGACTCTTGATGGAAAAGAGGTGACAATGAAAATTCCTAGTGGGATAGAATCTGGAAAAGTTATGAAAATCTCTGGAAAAGGAGTTCCTCATTTCAATGGATTTGGAAGGGGCGATTTGTTCGTGCAATTAGTTATTAATGTCCCGCAAAAATTAAGCAAGAAGCAGAAGGATATACTTGAACAATTAAAAGAAAATGGGCTATAATGGCAATGTTATAGCCTCATGCCCCAATAGCTCAGTTGGTAGAGCAACAACCTTTTAAGTTGAAGGTCACAGGTTCGAGTCCTGTTTGGGGCAC
>Ga0172381_10000051_pt1 | contig 121514 bp, 106 predicted proteins | sample Leawel6488metaG_FD_119754 | JGI IMG/M metagenome (GOLD analysis project Ga0172381, IMG submission 119754) | Leachate microbial communities from a municipal landfill in Southern Ontario, Canada - Leachate well 64-88 metaG | ecosystem: Engineered > Solid waste > Landfill > Unclassified | place...
ACTTATAGACAGTTATGCTCATAAATGTCATAGGTTTAGAATTATCAAACTTACAATAAATGCTGGCAAAGAACTACAAATATTTAAAAGTGAGGTGTTTTAGGTTTCCGAATGACGAATGACGAATGCAAAGGAAAGCAGGGAAGGTTGAACTAAATCCCACTATCGTGGGATAGCTATGCACAAAAACAGCCCCGTCAACCTTGTTTTCATGAGGTTTACAGGGCTTTTGCGAAGAAATCGGGTGCAATCTGCTGTGAGCGGTAAATGGGGATCGAACCCACGACCCTCAGCTTGGGAAGCTGATGCTCTACCATCTGAGCTACTACCGCAATTCGATTTTGGTCATCCCTACTTGAGATATTCCGGCAACAAAAGTAATCTTTTTTTTGATTTTATGATCAGGGATCCATTCAAATCAATGATGATTCCCGCTCGCTAAGTTCCAGCCACCGATCGGTTAAATCGCTTATTTCGATAAGAAGCGCTGCAAACCGTTGTGAATGTTGCGTCAATTCTTCCGGTTTCAGATTCCCGGATTGAAGACCGGCCTCAATTCCCGATTTTTCTGCTTCAAGTTTTTCAATTTCCAGTTCAAGCGTTTCCAGCTCGCGCTTTTCCTTAAAGGACAATTTATTGGTTACTGGAACAATTTTCTTTTCAGTCTCGGTTTTTTTGACATTTGTTCGTTTTTGAAGCTGTTCCTTTTTTTTTCGTTCGTTACTCCAGATTTTATATTGTGTATAATTACCAGGAAAATCCTTGATCACGGCATCCCCTTCAAAAACGAACAAATGATCCACAATTTTATCCAGAAAATACCGGTCATGGGTAACAACCACTACACAACCGTTAAAGGTAGCCAGATATTCTTCCAAAACATTGAGCGTAAGGATATCCAAGTCGTTGGTTGGCTCATCTAAGATCAGGAAATTCGGGCTTCGCATTAAAACTGTGATCAGGTACAACCTTCGCTTTTCCCCTCCGCTGAGTTTATATACGGGTTGATAATGCGAGGGATATGGGAACATAAAGTAGTTTAGAAAAGCCGATGCTGAGATGGTATCGCCATTCCCCAGTTTTACAACCTCGGCAATTTCTTTCACTACATCGATCACTTTCGTTTCCTGGTCAAAAACCAGTCCTTGTTGCTTGTAATAGCCAAATTGAATGGTTTCACCGGTTTGAATATGCCCCTTCTGCGGCCTGATTTTGCTGGTAATGATATCCAGGAAAGTCGATTTCCCAGAACCATTTTTCCCGACAATTCCAATTTTTTCAAACCGTTTGAATATATAAGTAAAACCTTTCAGGATGGGTGTGTTATTTCCCCAGCTAAAGGTAATGTCGTTAATTTCCAGAATTTTTTTGCCCATTCTGGCACCTTCAATATTCAGGTTGAGACGTTCTTCATAAATTTTACTTTCAGCTTTTGTCTTCAGATCATAAAAACTATCGATGCGGGCTTTAGCCTTAGTGGTACGAGCTTTAGGCATACGACGCATCCATTCCTGTTCGGTTCTTAGAAGATTTTGGGCTCTTTCAACCTCTTTATTCTGATTGTCGATCCGCTCAGCTTGCTTTTCTAAAAAATAGGAATAATTTCCTTTGTATCTGTAAATTGCCGCATTTTCCATTTCGAGAATTTCATCACATACCCGGTCAAGAAAATAACGGTCGTGAGTAACCATAAAAAGGGTAATGGATGTTTTGGAAAGGTACTCCTCCAACCATTCAATCATCTCTACATCAAGGTGGTTGGTCGGCTCATCAAGGATAAGGAATTGCGGTTCGGTAATCAGGGTTTTGGCAAGGGCTACCCGTTTTTTCTGGCCACCGGAAAGTTCCCTGATTCGCTGATCAAGGTTCGGTAGTTTCAATTGAGTTAAAATCTGTTTCACCCGGGTTTCGTATTCCCATCCCTGAATTGCATCCATAGCTTCGATGGCTTTTTGGATCGCCTCCTTATCCTCGGTACAGATAACATGTTCGTAATGAAGAATGGTTCGCTGAATGTCGTTTGCATGAGAATATACCGCTTCAAATACAGTAAGGTCGGGAATCAATTCCGGCTCTTGCATCAGGTATTCAAATGAGTCTTTGCAAAAATTGGTTACCGATCCGGCATCACAGGGTTCCAATCCGGCAATGATGTTCAGCAAGCTCGTCTTACCAGCTCCATTGCGGGCAATCAAGGCTACTTTCTGGCCTTTACTGATCACAAAAGAGATGTTCTCAAACAACTCCTTTTCGCCATAGGAACGGGCCAAATTTTCTACCTGAAGAATGGAAGACATAGTGGATTTAACAGATGGGTGCAAAGATAGAGATTGTGTTTGCAGATTTTTATTTAAATTTACGAAAAAAAACAGCCGGTGCATCGCTATTTTGTTTTGATGGCATTTATCATCCTGATTATTGCAGCTTTTCTTCAAGTCCTTCAATTAAGACAAGAAGGAGTACACTTTTTAGGCAAGCCAACAATTGGAAAATATATTTTTTTTACTGCTAAGGTTGCCTTGGTTATCTCTTTCGGATTATTTATCATGAAAGCCATTTCACCTCAAACAGGCTATGTTACTGTCCCGGAATTTCTGGATTGGATAGCTGTTGGATTATTATGGTTTGGCGTTTTCATCATCCTGCAAGCTATCCATACCCTGGGGCACAGTTTGAAAATAGGATTACCGGATTCGGAAACGGAGCTTAAAACTACAGGGGTTTACCACTACAGTCGAAACCCCATGTATACCGGTGCTTTCATCATCGGTATTGCATCCTGTCTGTATTGCCCCGATCTGATCAACATTACTTTTACTCTTTTCGGAATTTACACCCATCACCGGATTATTGTACAGGAAGAACAATTTCTTTCCTCACGGTTTGGAAAGGATTGGGAACAGTATAAAAATAAAGTCAAACGATATCTATAACGATCCTTATTTTATTACAAAATGACAAATCTACCCACGGAAATAAATGCAGATCCGGAATCCCTTGAAAATAATAAAGAGTTATTGCAAATAAGTGAAAAAAAATATCAGCAACTTTATAATGATATTCCGCTTGGGTTTCAATCGCTGGATAAAAATGGAAATTTTATTAATGTCAATCAAATTTGGATTAATACGCTTGGGTATTCCCGTGAAGAAGTGATTGGAAAATGGTTTGGTGATTTTCTTATTCCCGGATACATTGATCAGTATAAGACAATTGCCTCACATATTAAAGAAGCCGGTGAGGCCCATAACCTGGAGCTCGAAATGGTCCGAAAGGATGGATCGAGTGTATTTGTTACATTTGATGCAAAAATTAGTTACGATGAAGCCGGACATTATCAGCAAACCAATTGTATACTTATTGATGTAACTAAGAAAAAAAAGATTGAGATCCAGGGAAAAGAGGAGCAAAAAAAACTGGAGCTGATTTTTGAAGCAATTCCTTTAGGCATCATGATCATCGATGAGCAAAAAAGGATCCGGATGATCAACAAAGTTGGGGTTTCAATCATGGGATTTGACACCCCGGAGGAGTTGTATATGCACGCTGTTCATGAACAATTTCAAAAAACAGAGGAACAGAATGATTCTTTAACCAATGAAACAGAAAAAATGGATCATGTGGAAGGTATTTTAATCCACAAATCCGGGAAAGAAATTCCAATTATTAAAAATGATGTTCCGATTTTTTATTGTAATGAACCCATGGTTCTGCAAACCTTTGTAGACATTACGGAACGGAAGAATGCAACACAGGATCTATTTGAAAGCAGACGACAATTTACATTCCTGATGGACAATTTACCAGGGATGGTTTACCGTTCTCTTAATGACCGTAGTTGGACTATGGAATTTGTAAGCGATGGTAGTATTGACCTTACAGGCTATAAACCCGACGAGCTGATTAAAAATAAAAACCTCAGTTACAACGACATGATTGTTCCTGAAGATCGACAGCGTGTTTGGGATGAAGTTCAAGAGCAAGTTAGTAAAATGCGACCCTTTACCCAGGAATACAGGATCAAGACGAAAGACAATAAAATAAAGTGGGTTTGGGAAAAAGGCAAGGGTCTTTTCGCTGAAGATGGCGAAGTAATTCACATTGAGGGATTTATTTCGGATATCACAGAGCAAAAATATGCAGAATTGATTCAAAAAGTCCTTCTTGACATTTCAAAAATATCCTATACGGCTGTTTCCATTGATGATGTCTTTAAATCTATCCATAGTACGCTGAAACAGATTATCGATGTTGAAAATTTTTATATCGCCATTTATGATAAAAAAAGTGATACTATTTCGTTACCCTATCAGGTAGATGCCAAAGACAATTTCGCAGTTTTTCCGGCAGGAAAGACCGTAACTGGTTATGTTATTAAAACAAGAACTCCTTTATTAGCCAGTGAAAAGATCATTGAGGAATTGGCAAAAAAAGGTCATATTGATATCATTGGGACTCCGGCCAAAGTTTGGTTGGGGGTGCCTTTGATTGTGGAGGAAGAGGTTATCGGTGCCATCGTCGTACAAAGCTATACCAATCCTGATCAATATACCTACCGCGAATTTGAAATACTTAAATTCGTAGCCGACCAAATCGCCATCGTGATTTCCAGGAAACATGCTGAAGAATCATTTCAGAAAGAAAAAGCATACCTTGACCAATTGTTTGAAAGCAGTTCTGAAGCTATTGTTCTTATTGATCTGCAAGGAAAGGTTTGTAAAATCAACAGTGAATTTACCTCTTTATTTGGGTATACCCGTGAAGAAATCACTGGACAGAGCATCGATAAAAAGATCGTTGCTCCCGAAAAAATCGCTGAAGCCAATGAGATAACCCTGGGCGTTTCTTCGGGACAAGTAACCTCGATTGAGACCCTAAGAAGGCATAAAAACGGAGCATTGATTGATGTTTCCCTTTTGGTAACGCCAATTACAATTGAAGGAGAAATTGTTGGAGCTTATGGCATTTATCGTAACATTACCGACAGGAAGCGCATTGAAAACAATCTGATTTCTGCCAAAGAAAAAGCAGAAGAATCGGACAAATTAAAATCGGCGTTTCTTTCTAATATGTCGCACGAAATCCGGACCCCGATGAATGCAATTTTAGGATTTTCCACCTTGCTGTCGGATCCTGGGGTTTCTGAAGAAGAAAAAAAAGAATTTATCCACATCATTAAAGATCGTGGTAACGATTTGATGCGAATCATAGATGATATTATCGACGTTGCTAAAATTGAATCGGGTCAAATCAAAGTGGAGATCAAAGAATTTCAGGTCAATGTATTAATGAACAATCTGTTGGTCACCCTCAATGAAGTAAAACGTAAAACCGGAAAAACACATATTGCTTTAAACTGCTTACCTGAAAACCGGGATATGGATTTTACCATTCTTACAGATGGAAACAGATTACGCCAGATCCTTACCAACCTAATCGAAAATGCTCTTAAATTCACACATCAAGGTAGCGTTGAATTCGGGTATATTCTAAAAACAATAGAGGATGATTCTTTCATCGAGTTTTTTGTCCGGGATACTGGAATTGGTATACCCCAAAAAATGCATGATGTGATCTTTGAACGTTTTCGCCAGGTAGATGATACCAATACCCGCGTATATGGAGGAACAGGGTTAGGGCTTACCATTTCAAAAAATCTGATCCGGTTATTGGGCGGACAAATTCACCTTGAATCGGAAAGTGGAAAAGGAACGACCTTTAAAGTATTACTTCCCATCAAAATGATCACCGGAAAATCTTTCGAACAAACAAAAAAAGCGCCAATTGATTCTGAGTTCCATGACTGGAGCAAAAAAACCATCTTAGTGGTTGAGGATGAAGATTCTAATTTTTTCCTGCTGGACCGGATTCTTAAACGTACCAAGGCAACCATGGTTTGGGCAAAAAATGGCATGGATGCAATTGATACTTGTAATAAGCAACCGATAGACCTTGTATTAATGGATATTCGTATGCCCATTATGGATGGATACGAGGCCACCGATTTGATTAAAAAGGATCACCCTAGTCTTCCCATCATTGCCCAAACTGCTTATGCCCTTAAAGGAGAAGCAGAAAAAAGCCTGACTGCAGGATGTGATAACTATATTGCGAAACCTATTGATTCCAAGTCATTGCTTAATTTACTTGCAAAATATCTGGAGATTTAATTTCAATGAATCAAAAGGGAGATAATAAATTTAGTTTTTCCTCACGAATAAAGAGTTTTTCTTTTGCATTCCGTGGTTTGCATGAGATTTTGAAAAATCAGTATAATTTTCGTATCCATTTGGCAGTTGCCGTTTTCGTGATCATAATGGGATTTATTTTTAAATTCAACCTTGCCGAGTGGTCGGTATTGATCCTCACAATTGGTTCTGTTCTGTCGTTGGAAGCAATCAATACTGCCCTGGAATATTTCGTCGATCTGGTATCGCCGGATTATAACGAACTTGCTGGAAAAATAAAGGATATTTCTGCAGGAGCAGTGCTTATTTCAGCATTCATCGCGATCATTATTGGTGGAATTTTATTTATACCAAAAATCATTGAGCATATATTCAAATAAATAATCCTGAACAAATAAAGCAGCGTATATGAAAAAAATCAGTTTATTCCTTATGATTGCTATGGTAGCCGGGATATTTTCCTGTAAACCAAAAGAAAAAAAATCGGATGAAGCTCCCCTCATTGAAAAACAAACTATCGAATTGAAGAGCGATATCATGACTCCGGAAGTTTTATGGAGTTTCGGAAGGATAGGTGAGCCTGAAATTTCACCTGACAAAAAAACCATTTTATATGGCGTTACCTACTATGATCTTTCACAAAATAAAGGGAACCGCGAATTATATACAGTTGGGATAAACGGACAGGGCATGAAACAGGTAACAAAAACCAGGTTCAGCGAACAGCAAGCGATGTGGAGCCCAGACGGAAAAAAGATCACCTTCCTGTCATCAGAGTCAGGATCCATGCAATTATGGGGAATGGATCCCGATGGGAATAACCGGAAACAGATCACGAATGTTGAAAATGGCATCAATGGTTATAAACTATCCCCGGATATGAAACAGTTATTGTATGCAGCAGAGGTCTTTCCTGAAAATCAGTTCAAGGATCTGTATGCAGGGCTGCCCAAGGCAAGTGGTCAAATATATAATGATTTGATGTACCGCCATTGGGATACCTGGGTTCAATCGTACAGTCACATTTTCGTAGCGCCATTTACTGGCATCATTACAAAAGGAAAAGATATCATGGTCAATGAACCATTTGAATCCCCTTTGATGCCCTTTGGCGGAATGGAACAAATCAATTGGAGTCCAGACAGCAAAACCATTGCTTATACCTGCCGGAAAAAGAAAGGTGCTGAATATGCAAAATCAACAAATTCTGATATTTATTTATATGATCTTGAAAAAGGGAATACCCTTAATATTTCCGAAGGGATGATGGGTTACGACATTGCTCCTGTATTTTCTCCGAATGGAAAAAAGATTGCTTGGCAAAGCATGGAACGGGATGGATACGAATCTGATAAAAACCGATTATTTGTGATGGATCTGAGCACCAAAGCAAAGACCGACTACACTAAAAATTTTGATCAGAATGCCGAAAGCCTGGCATGGAGTGACGATAGCAAATCCATTTATTTTATCAGCGACTGGCAGGCAACCGATGAAATTTACCGGTTGGATATTGAAAATGGGAACATTGCTAAAATGACTGAAGGAATCCATAATTATACCACCGTGCTTCCAGCAGGTGAATTTCTTGTTGCAACAAAGGTCTCGATGTCGATGCCGGCAGAAATTTATACCCTTAATGCCAAAACAGGCAAAGAAACTCAGATCACAACCACAAATAAGGATATTTTGGATAAACTGACCTTTGGCAAGGTAACCCAGCGTTGGATTAAAACAACCGATAACAAGGAAATGAAAACCTGGATCATTTACCCACCCCACTTCGATTCAACCAAGAAATATCCGACTTTGCTATACTGTGAAGGAGGACCTCAAAGTACAGTCAGTCAATTCTGGTCATACCGTTGGAATTTCCAGATGATGGCAGCTAATGGATACATTGTTGTAGCACCAAATCGCAGGGGGTTACCTGGCTTTGGTTCTGCCTGGAATGAAGAGATCAGCGGGGATTACGGAGGACAGAACATGAAGGATTATCTGAGTGCCATTGATGCGGTTTCAAAAGAACCTTATGTTAATAAAGACAAAATGGGTTGTGTAGGGGCCAGTTATGGAGGGTTCTCCGTGTATTGGTTAGCCGGTAACCACAACAAAAGGTTTAAAGCATTCATTGCCCATGACGGAATGTTCAATTTGGAGTCACAATATCTTGAAACGGAGGAAATGTGGTTTGTTAACTGGGATTTAGGTGGCCCTTACTGGGATAAAAACAATAAAATCGCACAGCGTTCCTTTGCTAATTCACCGCACCGGTTTGTTCAGAACTGGGACACTCCCATTCTTTGCATACACGGGGGACTTGATTACAGAATTGTTGCGACCCAGGGGATGCAAGCATTCGACGCTGCTATTTTACGTGGTATTCCTGCTGAATTACTATATTTTCCTGATGAAAATCATTGGGTACTTAAACCCCAGAACGGAATTTTATGGCAACGTACTTTTTTCAATTGGCTGGATCGGTGGTTAAAGTAACCGGAAAATAGAGGTAGCGTAAGATAGACGAATAATTCTTTTTATATGGGGAATGATCAATTTGAGCAAGTTGCTAGTTTATTAAAAAAGTCAAGGTTTACCACGGCATATACCGGAGCAGGTATTTCGGTTGAAAGCGGTATTCCGCCGTTCAGGGGTGTCGGAGGAATATGGAGCAAGTATGATCCGGCATCACTGGAAATTGGCTATTTTCTTGATCATCCCAAAGAATCATGGGAAGTGATAAAAAAATTATTCTATAATTATTTTCAGGTTTCAAAGCCAAACAAAGCCCATCTTGTATTAACCCGGATGGAGATGGCTGGGATGTTGTCCAGAATAATCACCCAAAACATTGACAATCTGCATCAGGAAGCAGGATCACATCATATTTTTGAGTTTCATGGGAATTCAAACAAGCTGATCTGCCTGACCTGTCATCGCAACTTTCCGGTATCCGAGATCAACATGGATCATCTCCCTCCTACCTGCCGCGAATGTGGTGGATTACTTAAACCTGATTTTGTTTTTTTCGGTGAAGCCATCCCCCAGCTTCCGCTTTCTTCAGCTTATGAAGCTGCCGGTTGTTCTGATGTATTTCTGATCATTGGAACAACCGGAGAAGTGATGCCCGCTAATCAAATTCCTCCTTTGGCAAAACAAAATGGAGCAACCATTATCGAAATCAACACACAGCCTTCAAATTATACTCCGAATATTACAGATATCTTTTTACAGGGGAAGGCTTCAGAAATGATGGGGAAGATTGAAGAAAAATTATTTTCCCCGTCCCTGAATAATAATTAGGATGGTATAAATTAAAATTTTAAAATCCATGGCGAGCGACATATTCTCGATATAAAGAATATCAAATCGCAAACGCTCTACCATTTGTTCCAGGTTCTCCGCATATCCATATTTTACCTGGCCCCAGGAAGTAATTCCAGGTTTGACTTTATGTAATAACCGGTAATGGGGTGCCTGCTTAACAATAAGATCAATAAAATACTGACGTTCGGGGCGAGGTCCAACAAGACTCATATCACCTTTTAACACTGTATAGAACTGGGGGATTTCATCAACCCTGAATTGACGTAAGAATTTTCCGAACTTAGTGATCCGGGCATCATTTTTTGAAGAAAGCTGAGGTCCGTTTTCTTCAGCATTCTGATACATCGTTCTGAACTTGTGCATCACAAAAGGTCTTCCTTTGAGCCCGATTCGTTCTTGGGAATAGAAAATGGGCCCTGGTGAGGTTATTTTGATGATGATGGCTGTTATAAGCATTGCCGGCGCTAAAATGATCAGGCAAATAATGGAAATAACAATATCCATAATACGTTTCAGAGATAATTGCCAGTCAGGCATCAGATCCGGATAGATCTGAATGAGTGGGGCATGAAAGATAGAGGTAGTCTTGACCGATCCCATAAGGATATCCTGCATCGCTGGTATTATTTTAATGACTACATCCGTATCTTCTAATTGGGTAATGATATTTTCAATGGTATGATTTTCGGAGTGTTCAATAGCAATGATCACTTCTTCAATACATTTCTCTTTAACCAGAGAGTTAAGATCTTTAAGTTCGCCAAGGTGTGGAATATAATCCGCCAACTTATAATATTTGTAACCCTCTACATTGATGAATCCAACAAATTTATTCCCGGAAGATTTTTCCTGATTTTCAATCTCTTTATAAATGGAAACGGCATTCCCGTTGGAACCGATAATGACCGTGTTAAATCCGATTACTTTATTATGGATCTTAGCTGCAGCAGAGGAAGTAAGTAAAAAACGACTTCCCGCTGTAAAAAACAAATGAAGAAAAAAGAGCGTAAAGAAGAATTCGGCATAGGTATGCTGTGTAACAATAACATCATCAATGATCAAGGTAAAAAACAAGATTGTGACCCCAATAAAAGTGATGATTATAGTCTGGGCAAACTCACGGAGCCTGGCTTTTCTGAATATTTTACGATAGGTGCCAATCAGCGTATAAAGAAGTAACCAATAAACGGGTATTACGGCCAATCCGATATAAAGGTTTTTATCAAAAAATATTTCCTGAAAATTCGAAAAAATGTTAGGATCAACAGTATATTTTCGATAAATAAAAAACAAAGCCCAGGCTACAAAAGCCGCCAATAGATCAGCAACAATATATTTAAGAACCTGCAGGCGTTTATTCATGATTTATAATATTGTCAGGATGATTTTCTGGTTACAATTTTAAAATTGTCGAAGAGGATCATCGATTCCTTTAAAGATGCCTCTTTAAACGTTGAAAAATAGACTCTGAAAGATTGCATTCCAGTGTATGCATTCAGTGTTGTTGTCAAGTCAATATAGATTTTTTTCCAAGCCCCATTGGTCGGATTAAGCGTGAGGATAGGAGTTTGATAAATGGTTGTACCCGAATATGAATAAACCCCTACGGTTAAGGAATTCGACGTATTGAAATTCATTTCAAGGAACACAGGTGCATTGGGAATGTCATATTCATTATGTGTCACACATTCAAAATAATCATGGATGGAATCCATAACGACTTTTCCCGAATGGTTACCTTCAAATGTCAGGGGCGATCCTGCCGGAGTTGATTGGATATAAGCCGAACTACGAGAAGTAGTGTCAAGAGTCATCGAAATACTTTCAAAATCTTCCATCCAATCGAATAAAGCGGTTGATTGATATGTCGATTTCATCGTACCAAGCTTTGTGGTACTATCTTCTTTCAGTTTAATTGTTTTCAGAATGGGAAGGAAATAAGCATACTCAGTTCGTGTTGCAGCAATCCCGTTTTTTTTGACTCCGGGATATATTTTTACAACATGGGATCCGGACTTCAGAACCGGAAAACGCGCCGGAAGTTCGAAAGCGCCGATAAGTTCATCATCGATATAAACCCAGGCATCGGTAACGGATTGAGAAGCAGTACCCTGAGTAGAATAATCGGTCGTGATATAAAGGGAATCAATACTTAGGTAAGCAGGAATCGATTGATCACCGGAAAACTTCTCACAAGAGGTCGTAAGTACAAATAATATCGGAAGGAAAATCAGGCAGTGTAAAAGATTCCGATGGTTCATAAACAGTAAATGGGTTAACAAAAAACCTTATTTTTTAACGGAGAGAACGAATCAATATTGTTTTTTTTGAATAAAAGTAATGAACAAAAAAAATTTGAGCCATGGTTCATGCAATAATATTGGCTGATTGATTGATTTTCTCAATGATCTGGTGAGCTACTTCCAGTGCAAGATATCCATCGTTAATGGTCACTGTAGGTATGGTGTTGGTCTGGATGGCATTTTGAAAACTGGCCAATTCCGTCTTAATGGCGTTCAATGGTTGAACTTCAGGTTTATCAAACTGGATTTGTTTAGTGCCACGACCCATTCCCAAATCCAGGATAAATCCTTCGGGTGGAGTTGTCTTGTCAACATTACGAATCCGGACAATCTCAAGTTCTTTTTTCAGAAAATCAACTGAAATATAGGCATCCCGTTGAAAAAACCGGGATTTTCTCATATTTTTCATCGATATTCTGCTGGCTGTTAGGTTAGCCACACAACCATTGTTAAATTCGATCCGGGCATTTGCAATATCGGGAGTATCGCTTACAACAGCCACCCCGCTGGCGCTGATCTTTTTAATATTACTTTTCACCACACTCATGATAATGTCGATATCATGAATCATCAAATCAAGAATGACCGGGACATCAGTACCCCGGGGATTAAATTGAGCCAATCGGTGACATTCAATGAACATCGGATGATCAAATGCAGGTTCAGCAGCCAGAAAAGCAGGATTAAAACGTTCCACATGGCCCACTTGCACTTTCACATTGGCCTCCCCTGCTATTTTAATTAACTCCCTCGCTTCTTCTAAAGTGGTTACAATGGGTTTTTCAATAAAAACATGTTTACATTTTTTAAGTGCGCGAGAGGCACAATCAAAATGAGAAATCGTTGGCGTAACAATATCTACAACATCAATGGCATCGATAAGCTCATCAATCGATTCCCATCTTCGAATGCCGAATTCCTGTTCAACTTTTTCAGCGCTATGCACATCCGGATCATAAAACCCCACCAACTCAAATTCCTCAATTTCCTGGATACATTTAATGTGAATTTTTCCCAAATGCCCTGCACCTAGCACTCCGATCTTCAGCATAATTCATTTTTTTTTGCAAAGGTAGTTTTTAGACTGACTGGATTTACTATTTTCGTGAAAAAATTAACACACTTTTACTATGAATCCGGCTATACCTCTTGACTCCTATCGTCATAAGGGCTTACGTAAATTATTAATACAAAACCTTCGAAAAAAAGGAATTTTGGAGGAGCAGGTATTGGCTGCCATGGAAAAAGTACCGCGTCATTTCTTTTTCGATTCCTCATTCCTTGAATATGCATACGAGGATAATCCGTTCCCAATCGGTGCCGGACAAACTATTTCACAACCTTACACGGTTGCTTTTCAAACTCAACTTCTTCAAATTAAAAAAGGAGAAAAAATATTGGAAATTGGTACAGGGTCAGGCTACCAAGCTTGTATTCTGGCTGTTCTGGGCGCAAAGGTATTTACGATTGAAAGGCAAAAATCATTATTTGATAAAACCAATAAATTTTTACCATCTCTTGGATTTAGTTCCGTGAAAACATTTTATGGAGATGGTTATAAAGGGCTTCCTGCTTTTGCACCTTACGATAAAATGATTGTTACTGCAGCCGCTCCTTTTATTCCTGACCCATTACTGGATCAGCTCAAACCGGAAGGTATTCTGGTGATTCCATTAGGGGCTCATGACGTTCAAACCATGACAACACTCCGAAAATTGTCTGATGGATCTTTTGAACGACAGGAACATGGAGCTTTCCGTTTTGTTCCGATGTTAGAAAACCGTTCAAAGGGAATCTGACACTAATTGTTACTAAGCCAACGGTGACGTGCTCTTCTTAATAATGCCCAGGAGAATCCGATCATGAGTACCAATGCTCCAGCCCATAATACATTGATATAAGGATTCATAATTACCTTTAAGACAACATATTCAGAGCTATTAGCTGCGGAAGAGACATAAGCATAGAAATCGCGGTCTATAAAATGTCGTGTATCCGGATTATAAACCGCACCCATTCTCGGATGAATATTTACAGAGGGATTAAGTGTGAATTCATGAATGTATTTTCTTCCCGATTTTTTTAAAAAATCAATTTGATAATGCGTAACATTTCCAGTTTTACGACTATCAATATAAGAAATATGAAACCCGTCCATGATCAAGGTGTCGCCCTTCACCAACATCAGGTTTTCAGCATTGGTCTTTAAATCTCCAAAATCATATTTGGAAGTATTTGCAGAGATTACAACAGAATTGGAAAATGTTAAAAATACCCCTAAAATAAAAACGATAAAACCAAGATGGGAAATAATTGCAGGTATATTTCTCGGTCGTGAAGTTTGAAAAAACAAATTTTCAAGAATAGAAACCAGGGCAAAAATGAGAAAAAAGGCAAAAAAGATAAAATTCAATTGTACAATCACTTTTCCTACTATAAGAAAAATGATGATTGCGATGGAAATGGCCAGTGGAATCAAAAGTTTTCTAAAAAATAGCCGCGGTTCATTTTTATCATATTTTAAAAACTGACAGGAGGCAATAAAACCGGCGATTAACATAACATACGGTATCTGCCAACGATTATAAATACCAACCCGATCAGTAGGGGGTGCAATATTTGAATGGAATAAGCGATTGACTACCGGGATCGAAGTAGTTATTATAATTTGAAAAGCAGCCAATACTAAAACCAGGGCTCCGATAAATATCCAGAATTCACGGGAAAAAAGAATTTCTTTTTTAAAACGGTTTACTTTTTTGAAGTTAACCCCAATCATTATCCCAGTTAAAATCAAAAATGCCATAAGATAGATTAGCAATTGTGCAGTCATTCCATTATCCCCGAATGAATGTGCTGAGGTATTCGCCAACACCCCGCTTCGGGTCAAAAAGCTGGCATAAAGCACCAATATGTATGAAAGCGTGATCATGATGTAGGCAGCAATCATTGCAAAATTTTGCCTGCGTGAAATCAACAGGAAATGCAGCCCTGCTACCAGAGTAATCCAGGGGACAAGTGAGGAATTTTCCACCGGGTCCCATGACCAGAATCCTCCGAAAGTGAGCGAAACATAAGCCCAGGCACCACCCAATAAAATCCCTACCCCAAGCATTAACAATGCGAATAAAGTCCATGGGATGGCACGTCCTACCCAGGTATAATAATCCTTCTTCATGAAAGAAGCAATGGCATAAGAAAAAGGAACTAAGGAAAGAGCATACCCAAGAAATAGAATGGGAGGATGAATAGTCATCCAGAAATTCTCTAATAAGGGATTAAGGCCATTTCCATCGGTAATCATTTTCACATAACCAGGTAACGCAAAGATTGTACCTTGAACCGTATCCACGGTATCCCGTAAAAGGGCAAATGGACTGGTTCCGATTTTGAACCCTAAAAAATCAACTCCCAGCAACATGGAAGTAACAAATACCTGAGAGAAAGAAAAAACAATCATGACCGGCGATTCCCATTGTCTTGCAATTCTTAGTAAGATCAACCCGATGAGAGCTTGCCACAATCCCCATATTAAAAAGCTCCCCTCCTGCCCAGCCCAAAAGCAGGAAATAATATATTTTATAGGTAAGTCGATTGAAGAATATTCCCACACATATACGTATTCAAAATAATGTTTGAAGATCAAATAATACAATGCAAATACAACAGTGATCAATGAAAAAGCATGAGAGACATAGGATATCCTTGCACTGCGAAGCCATATCGATGTGTTTTTCTTACGATAAAAGGCCAATAAATAAAATGTTGTAGAAAGGATTGCAGAAACAAATCCAAACCATATAAAGAATTTTCCTACTTCCCCTGGGAATAAATGCTCTCCGACATATTGAATGGACATGTATGTGATATTAGTTCATGCAAATTTAACTATTTCATCTAATTACCCTTTGACAAGATATTTATATCAATATGATAGCGAAATGCTTTGTTTGTTGATAACTCCGGAGATTTTGTTATTAATAAATTTTTTAGCATCAAAATTTAGCCTCAAATTCTATTATATTCGCTTAAATTTTATGAAATGGTAAAAATAGGTCTAATTGGAGGGTCGGGATTGGAGAAGTTGAATATTTTTCAGAAAATTGAAGAAATTCAAGTTGAAACTCCATGTGGAATGCCAAGTTCTACGTTTTTTCACGGAACAACCGGAAATTGTGAGATTTACATTTTATCCAGACATGGACGACAGCATACCATCACACCCTCTCAGGTAAACAACAGAGCCAATGTGGATGCCTTCCGGCAATTGGGATGTCAGTACATTCTGGCAACCACAGCCTGTGGCAGTTTACGTGACGAAATACAGCGAGGAGATATTGTCATTCCTGACCAGTTTATTGATTTTACTCGTCTTAGAGTTAACACCTTCTATGATCATTTTAACCCTGGAGAGGTGAAGCATACTCCCATGGCCGATCCTTTTTCTCAAGAACTGCGCTTACTTCTCATCAATGGATGTAAAGAAATGGGATTGAATTTTCATCCTGCCGGGACAATCGTGACCATCGAAGGTCCACGATTTTCTACCCGGGCAGAATCCAAAATGTTCCGGCTCCTGGGGGCAGATGTGATCAATATGAGCATCGCTCCTGAAGCAGCTCTTGCCAATGAGGCAGGTATCCCTTATGCTTGTATCGCTCTTTCCACGGATTACGATTCCTGGAAACAAGATGAAGAACCCGTTACATGGGATTGCATCTGGGAAGTTTTCACCAACAATGTTAAGCATGTAACCGAATTAATAGTCAATGTTTTAGAAAAATTTTAATTGTATATACAATACGGATGAGGATATTGGTTTCTTTTCTGGTCTGTTTGAGTTTATCCGCGACAATCATGGCACAATACCCAGCCAACTCCGTTGTGTATCCTCAAAACAACCCGAACAATAAGGTTGAACGGTCAATGAACAACTTGCCCATCGTCAGTGAAACAAAATCCTTCATTGAAGAAGCAATAGGATGGACTATGCAGGATGACGGAAAATGGATTTTTGAAAAAAACCGCATACCTTATAGTAAGACAGAATACAACAAATCGGGAAAAACATACTATAAACTGGGTAAAGAAAATTTTGAGCTTATTGAACTCCGTGATGTAAATTATGATAACGAGATGTATTCTGTTTTGACCATTAAATTCAAAACCGGATATTATGAATTCCCAATTCTGATGGAGAACTGGCATAACCAGGAAGCGGTTTCCTTCTTTGTGTTTAAAGCTGAAAAATTGAGAGAGGTAATTCCTGAAAAGATGGAATTCAATAAAACCTATATTACCAATATGGAGGTTGTTTGCAGTGGTTCTGTCCTGGATTTCAACAAGAAAACATTAAATTCCATCATTGCTTATAACATTCAAAAAACCCTTACAGATAAAACGCTTGCTCCTCTAAACCTTCTAATTGCTTTTTGGCCGGTTCAAACCGGAGGGCAATCCCTCGCCAGATTCCGGCTGATCCAGGTCATGAACAAGAAAAAATTCTACGTTCCTTATCTTGAATTAAAAAACCGTGACAAACTTTTCAGAAGTTCTTATTACGAAGTAGATTATGGCATCTTTCAAAGTTTTATCCGGTATGGCGGAAATGTCGCAGCAACTTCATTTACTGGGAACCCTCAAACTTCCGACGATTATTACAAACGAGGGGTTTCTAATTATGGGATGGGAAACTATAACCAAGCTATATCTGATTTCACAGAAGCAGCAAAATATGCCCCTTACACCGATTTCTTTTTAACATACTCTTACCGGGGAAATGCACGTCAGAAAATGGGCGACTTTACTGGTGCTATGCAGGATTTTGACCACGCAATCATGTTAAAACCAGCTGACCCGGGCTATTATTCAGCATGGTTAACAACAATTTATAATCGTGGGATAGCCAGGCACAATCTGAAAGACAATAATGGTGCCTGTCAGGACTGGAATACGGTAATTCAATTAGGGTTTAAAGATATTGAGACGGATAACGCGATCAAGGAGTACTGCAAAAACTATCGTTTTACTGGGTCTACTTTAAATTATGGTACCGTTTCCTCTACCCTTCCTGGTACTTCCACTCCCGATGCTCAAACAGATTATTATAAAGTCTATTGGGGTGGAGTATGGAAATATGAAAACGGTAGTTATAATGAAGCATTGCGTTTTTTTAACCGTGCTCTCGAATTAAAACCGCAAACCAATGTTACCGGAATATACTCTTATCGAGGTAATTGTAAATTAAAACTGAATGACTTCCAGGGAGCCATTCAAGATTTTGATTATGCCCTCGGATTTTCGGCTACTCAGCCTACAGACAATAGCACCCTTAAAACTATATATTACAACCGGGGATTAGCCAACTTTTTCCTTGGAAATATCTCGATTGCATGTAGTGACTTCCAAAAATCCCTCAATACAGGGATGAATGATCCTCAGTCATTGAATTTCATGAAGCAGGTTTGTAAATAAAAATTATTGCCCATTCGCCACTGTATGGTGTCGAACCCCATTCTTATACGCTACAACGAACGCATCACGTATCCCCTTTTTTAACATTTTATCGCGGAGAGCTTCAGCAGAAGATAGATCTTTAAAATTTCCTATGATATACCGAGAAAGATTTCCATCACGCTCACGGGTAACCGGTTGATCAATATGAAATTTTTTTCGAATCCAATTTGGATTGTAATTATGTTTATCAAAAGCGAATATCTGAACAACATAAATATAATCTTCAGATGGGCTGGAAATCATTGCTATTTGTGGTTCTGGTAAACGGGGAGTTATTACAGGTTGTTTTGGTGCGGCAGCGGAAGTATAATAATAATCAAGAACATTTTCCTTCGTGGTTTTTGACCGCTGACCTATATTAAATGAAACTCCAACAGCCAGGTAATCATAGAAATCAAATTTAAAACCACCCTTGGTTTGGTCAACCAAGTCAGATCCCACCATCCTAAAGGTCCATTCAAGGCCAAGATTCACTTTATCCGCAATTTTAAAAGAGGTCCCCAGTCCAAAAGGAACAACAACAGCAGAATGCCATAAAACAGGATCCTGAGTAGTAATGGATTGTCCATTAATTTGATCTGACCGCGTAGTCCGCCAGTTTGTAAAACCGATTCCCAAAGTACCATATATAAAAAAACGGCGTGATGGTTTATAGGTGGAAATTAAATTGGAAAAATTGATGGTCCCATTGAAATTAATTTCGACAAAACCTCCTTTAAATTTTTGATTTACAACCATACTGTCAATGTCAATTTGTTTGGTTCCAGATAATCCGCCACCCAATATCTGTCCTCTTAAACCAAAAACATTGGACAGTTGATATCCAGCAAAAAAGCCACCAGAAAAACTTACATTCTTTGAAATTCCGATCTTATATTTATTCAAATCGCCATAATAAAAATCCGGTCCTACTGTCAAACCAACCTGCCAGGATCCAGCATAACGAGGTTCTTTAGATTGTGTAGTTTGCTGCGCTGTGATGACCAGTGGAAAAGAGAAAAGAGAAAAGAGAAAAGTTAAAAAAAGATAATTTTTCAAAATAGAATAGCAAATTTGTTAAAATCTATCAAAGATAGAATTTGCAATTTAAAAAAGCCTGATTAAATAAAAATTTCTTTTAACATCTTTATCAACAGAAAGGCCTCTGTTTGATGATTTCAAGCAGAGGCCTTTCAGATTTTTTCTGGTAATTCGGTGTTATCGAATATATTTGAAATTTTTTCCCAGATATTTTGCGTTATCACCCAATTGCTCTTCAATTCGAATAAGTTGATTGTATTTTGCAATCCGGTCGGTTCTACAAGCAGAACCAGTTTTTATTAAACCCGTATTCAGAGCCACAGCCAGGTCGGCAATGGTAACATCTTCCGTTTCTCCGGAACGATGACTTATCACTGCCGTATAGCTGTTTCGATATGCCAGATTCACTGCATCAATCGTTTCGCTAAGAGTACCTATCTGGTTTACTTTTATTAAGATAGAATTGGCAACACCTTTTTTAATTCCTTCAGTCAACCGCTCAACATTTGTTACAAAAATATCATCTCCAACCAACTGAATTTTATTTCCTAATTCTTTGGTCATCAATTTCCATCCATTCCAGTCATCTTCTGCCATTCCGTCTTCAATTGAAACGATGGGATAGCGTTTCACCCAATCCTTCCAAAAAGACACCATTTCAGCCGGAGTCAATTTCTCACCCGTTGATTTTTTTAAATGATAGACATTTTCTTCCGGAATAAAATATTCGGAAGATGCCGGATCCAATGCGATACAAACATCCTTCCCAGGTTCATAGCCGGCCGATTCAATGGCTTTCAAGATAACTTTCAAAGCTTCTTCATTGGATTTCAGGTTGGGGGCAAATCCGCCCTCATCACCCACGTTTGTGGAATATTTTCCTTTCTTCAAGACAGTTTTCAAATGATGAAATACTTCAGCTCCCATTCTAATTGCGTCGGTAAAAGTATCAGCTCCAACGGGCATAATCATAAACTCTTGAAAATCGATTGAGTTATCGGCATGTGATCCGCCATTGAGAATATTCATCATCGGAATTGGCAGGGTTTGTGCAGATACACCGCCAATATAACGATATAGTTCCTGACCAGTTACCTGAGCAGCAGCATGAGCAACAGCAAGCGATACACCAAGAATGGCATTTGCTCCAAGTTTTGATTTATTCGGTGTGCCATCGAGTTCTATTAATCGTTGATCTATGGATAGTTGGTCAGTGACATACATTCCCATAATATCTTCGGCAATGACACCATTCACATTTTGTACAGCCTGCAGAACGCCTTTTCCAAGATAACATTTTTTATCGCCATCGCGTAATTCCACAGCTTCATGAATACCGGTGGAGGCTCCGGATGGGATGGCAGCACGTCCGATTATTCCGCTATCCGTGATAACATCCACTTCAACGGTAGGATTCCCTCTGGAATCCAGAATTTGTCTGGCATGAATTGATATGATTGTACTCATAATATTAAATTTTAAAGGTTTTTATAATACTTGAAACAAAAAAGGATAACATGATAATCCATGTCATCCTTTTCTAAGGAAGTATCTATATGTTCATTCCTAAATTATTATACTTCAGGTTTATCTTCTGGAACATCTGGTTTAGCCGATGATTCTATCGGTTTTTCAGATTTTGTTTCAGGTTCGGGTTTTGGAGTTTCAGCTGTTTTTGTTTTTTGTGGTTTGGCTGCGACTTCAGGTTTTTCTTTAGTAGTACTTTCATCAGATTTTTTATTAGTACTGCTCCTTCTTCTACGTGATGTTTTGGTTTTCCCCTCTTCCTTCACAGCCATCATAGCTTCGTTATAGTCGACCAGTTCGATCAAACACATTTCAGCGTTGTCGCCAAAACGGTTACCGGTTTTTAAAATCCGAGTATAGCCTCCGGGGCGGTCCATGATCTTTTTCGATACTTCGCGAAACAATTCTGTCACCGCTTCCTTGCTTTGAATGTAGCTGAACACCAAACGTCGTGAGTGAGTAGTATCATCTTTTGATTTTGTGATCAAGGGTTCAACGAAAATTCGTAGTGCTTTAGCTTTCGCAACTGTTGTATGAATCCGCTTATGGATAATCAGAGAAGCAGCCATATTAGACAACATCGCCTTCCTGTGAGCACTTTTTCTTCCTAAATGATTAATTTTTTTCTGGTGTCTCATTGCAATTAATCCTTATCTAATTTATATTTTGTGGTATTCATCCCAAATTCCAGACCTTTTGATTTAACAAGCTCTTCCAGTTCGGTCAGTGATTTTTTCCCGAAGTTGCGAAATTTCAACAAGTCATTTTTATTAAAAGCCACAAGATCGCCGAGTGTTTCCACATCAGCTGCTTTCAGGCAATTTAGTGCCCTCACAGAGAGGTCCATATCAACCAGTTTGGTTTTAAGTAACTGACGGATATGTAGTGAAGTTTCATCAAATTCTTCCGAGACGGTTTTTTCAGCGGAATCAAGAGTAATCTTTTCATCCGAAAAAAGCATAAAGTGATGAATGAGAACTTTAGCAGCTTCTTTCAGAGCATTTTTCGGCTGAATTGAACCATCAGTAACTACTTCTATAACCAACTTTTCATAATCGGTTTTTTGTTCAACCCGATAATTTTCAATATTGAAAGTAACATTTTTTACCGGGGTATGAATCGAATCAATGGCTATTCTTCCAAGAGAAGAATTAAGCGTTTTATTTTCTTCTGCCGGAATATATCCACGTCCTTTATCAACAGAAAGCTCAACCGTGAGTTTAACAGTAGGGTCCATGTGACAGATTACCACTTCAGGGTTCAATACCTGAAAGATGGAGAGAAATTTATTGATATCACCAGCTTTAAACTCTTTTTGTTGGGCTATAACAACTGAAACTTTTTCCGAGCTTTCCGAATCAATTAACCTTTTAAAACGTATTTGTTTAAGATTCAGAACGATTTCAGTAACATCTTCGATAACACCTTTAATGGTAGAAAATTCCTGCTCCACACCTTCTATTTTTACAGAAGTTATTGCAAAGCCTTCGAGTGATGAAAGCAAAATTCTTCTAAGGGCATTTCCGATGGTAACACCAAACCCTGGTTCAAGTGGGCGAAATTCGAAGACACCACGGCAATCATCGGCTTCCACCATGATTACCTTGTCAGGTTTCTGGAACGGTAATATTGCCATATATTTTTTTTTTGTTGTTTATAATAAACGGGCAGCAATACAAAGAATGTATTGCTGTCTGTCACTTCTTACTTCGAATATAATTCGACGATGAGTTGTTCTTTAATATTTTCAGGAATCTGATCTCGTTCCGGATAACTCATGAATTTCCCGGTCATCATATTACTATCCCATTCCAACCAGGGAAATTGGTTACCCCGGCCAGCCAGGGAGTTAGTAATAACTTCCAACGATTTCGAGCGTTCACGTACGGCAACTATGTCACCTGGATGAAGTTCAAAAGATGGAATATTGACTACTTTACCATTTACGGTAATGTGACGATGTCCGATCAGTTGACGAGCTCCATCGCGACTAGGAGAAATACCCATGCGATAAACCACATTATCCAACCGTGATTCAATGAGCTGTAATAATACTACCCCTGTAATGCCCCCTTTACGAGCTGCTTTTAAAAAGGTATTTTTAAACTGACGTTCCAGAATTCCATAGGTATATTTAGCTTTTTGTTTTTCTGTCAGCTGAGTACCGTATTCTGATGTTTTTGCACGTCTTTTCGTTTGACCATGCATTCCCGGAGGATAATTTTTTTTCTCATAACTTTTATCGGGACCATAAATAGGATCTCTAAACCGTCTTGCAATTCTGGACTTTGGGCCAATGTATCTTGCCATGGTATAAAAAATAATTAAACGTTAAACTCTTCTTCTTTTAGGTGGGCGGCAACCGTTGTGAGGCAGTGGAGTAATATCCACTATTTCTGCAACTTCGATTCCTGCTGTGTGTAAAGTACGTATTGCAGATTCTCGTCCGGCACCCGGACCTTTGATAAATACCTTTACTTTACGGAGTCCGAGATCATAGGCTACCTTTGAAGCATCCTGTGCAGCCATCTGAGCGGCATAAGGTGTATTTTTTTTGGAACCTTTGAATCCCATCTTACCAGCCGATGACCAGCTAATTACCTGACCACTGTTATTGGTCAAGGTAATAATTAAATTGTTGAAGGAGGCGTTAACATAGGCTTTCCCTATTGCATCAACTTTAACAACTCTCTTCTTTGAACTTTTTTCAGTCTTTGCCATATACTAATTTACTACGTTCATGAACGATTAACCCTTGGTTGCTTTTTTCTTATTAGCAACAGTTTTTTTCCTGCCTTTACGGGTCCGGGCATTGTTTTTAGTACTCTGCCCACGGGTTGGTAACCCTAACCGATGGCGAATCCCACGATAACAACCAATATCCATCAGACGCTTAATATTCATCTGAACTTCAGATCGTAAAGCTCCTTCAATTTTATAATTTTCATTGATGACTGTACGAATTTTGTTTTGCTCTTCATCGTTCCAGTCCTGGACCTTTTTATTCCAGTCCACCCCTGCCAATGTAAGGATTTTCTGTGCTGTACTTCTTCCGATTCCGAAAATATAAGTCAGTCCAACTTCACCCCGTTTATTTTTAGGTAGGTCAATACCTGCAATTCTGGCCATATTAATCCTATTTAATGTTTATGAATTCTTAACCTTGTCTCTGTTTGAACTTAGGGTTCTTTTTGTTAATGACATACAGTTTGCCGTTTCTGCGAACGATTTTGCAATCTGCTGATCTTTTTTTTATTGATGCTCTAACTTTCATTTTACGCTTACTTTAGGTCTATTGATATCTGAACGTAATTCTTCCTTTTGTTAAATCATAAGGTGACATTTCGATCCGGACTTTATCTCCGGGAAGAATTTTAATATAGTGCATTCTCATTTTTCCCGAAATATGAGCAGTAATCACATGCCCATTCTCCAATTCTACTCGGAACATTGCATTTCCGAGAGATTCAATGACCGTGCCATCTTGTTGAATTGACGATTGTTTTGCCATATTTATATACTGCTTGTTCCAAGTACTTCCTCAATATACTGAAAGGTTGAGAGGATGTCTGATTTTTCTTTTCTTACAGCCACTGTCAATTCATAATGTGCAGAAGGCATTCGATCTGCTGTCCGAATTGTCCAACCATCCGAATCTTGAACTATATTCTTTGATCCCAGATTGATCATGGGTTCGATACAGATCGTCAATCCTACAGGTAGTTTCATCCCCGAACCATGTCTTCCGTAATTTGGCACATCTGGTTTCTCATGTAAGTGTGTACCAATTCCATGTCCAACAAGCTCTCTTACAACCGAATACCCAAATGATTCAACGTATTCCTGAATTACAGAGCCAATATCCCCTATCCTTTTCCCTGCAATGGCTATTTCCAAACCTAAGAACAGGGATTCTTTTGTATGCTGCAGAAGGGATAACGTCTCAGGCGCTACTTCTCCTACCGGAAATGTATAGGCTGAATCTCCATTGTAACCATTTTTTTGACATCCACAGTCTATCGAAACAATATCACCATTTTTAAGAACTCTTTCGCCCGGAATTCCATGCACAACCTCTTCATTCGTGGAAATGCACAGGGTTGCCGGGAACCCTCGGTATCCTTTAAACCCCGGAACAGCTCCGTGGTCAAGGATAAATTCTTCAGCTATTTTATCAAGTGTCCTCGTTTGGACACCAGGTTTAATATATTTTGCTACTTCTGCGAGCGTTTTGCTCACAATGATCGCATTTTCCCTTAATATCTCGATCTCTTCCGATGATCTAACAACCATTTTTTTATTAAACATTAATAATTATCCAGACACTGAATATGAAGAACGACCTTTGATTCGTCCCGACTTCGTTAATCCGTCATAATGCCGCATCAATAGGTGACTTTCTATTTGTTGTAATGTATCAAGTACAACGCCCACTAAAATCAGCAAAGAGGTACCTCCATAAAACTGAGCGAATTGAGAAGTGATCCCAACCATTCTGATAAATGCCGGCATAATAGCTACAAAACCGAGAAAGATAGATCCAGGTAAAGTAATTCTGGACATGACATCATCGATAAATTCTGCAGTTTTCTTGCCAGGTTTTACACCAGGAATAAATCCGCCGTTTTTCTTCATATCTTCTGCCATCTGATTTGGATTAACCGTGATAGCAGTATAAAAATAAGTAAAGAAAATAATTAAAATAAAAAATACAAAATTATACCAGAAACCATTAATATCGGTAAATACACGAGCAAAACCAGTCAACGTTTCATTGCTAGCAAAGCCGGCAATGGTAAGGGGTAAAAACATTATTGCCTGTGCAAAAATAATTGGCATAACCCCAGCAGCATTAACTTTCAATGGAATATATTGGCGAACGCCACCATATTGTTTATTCCCGACGATCCTTTTTGCATATTGAACAGGAATTTTTCTGGTTCCCTGAACCAACAAAATAGTCATCAGAATAACAAGGACAAGAACCGCAATCTCAACAACAAAAAAGACAAGTCCGCCACCTTTTTGTTCCATTCTTGATACCAGTTCACCAAATAAAGCGAAAGGTAAACGGGCTATAATACCAATCATGATAATCAATGAAATACCATTTCCGATTCCTTTATCCGTTATTCGTTCACCTAACCACATCACGAACATGGATCCAGCCGTTAGGATCACAATAGAAGAAATACCGAAAAATGAAAAGATAGAGTGGTGTGTAACATTCGGGTCAAAGGGCGAGATTGCTTCTGCCGGTAATTGAGAGGCCAGATTTGCAATGTAGGCGGGTGACTGAAGAACCAAAATAATCACAGTTAGATACCGGGTCATTTGGTTGATTTTTTTTCTTCCGCTTTCTCCTTCTTTTTGCAATTTTTGGAAATATGGGATAGCCATTCCCAATAATTGCATCACAATAGAAGCAGAAATATAAGGCATAATTCCAAGAGCAAAAATAGAAGCATTGGAAAAAGCTCCGCCAGAAAACATATTAAGCAATCCAAGAAGACCAGATTTGGTTTGATTTTGCAGGCTGGCCAACATACTCGGGTTTACCCCAGGAAGTACAACATAAGAACCAAGACGATAGATCAGGATAATACCAAGTGTAAAAAGTATCCTCTTGCGAAGATCTTCAATTTTCCAGATATTTCGAATGGTTTGAATCAATTTTTTCATTCAAACAAGTTTAAATTGTGTTAGCGATTCCACCTAATTCTTCAATAGCTTTTTTTGCAGCAGCCGAGAATCCATGAGCAGTAATTTCCAATTTCGTTTTCAGTTCACCGCGGGCTAAAATTTTTATCCGGTCACTTTTTGACACATATCCACTTTCGATCAGGATTGTCGGGGTAATAGCCGTCAAATTTTTCTTTTCTGCTATTTGTTGCAGGACATCAAGATTGATCCCTTTATATTCAACACGGGTAAAATTCTTGAAACCAAATTTCGGGACTCTACGGACCAATGACATCTGACCGCCCTCATATCCAAGTTTTTTTGAATAACCAGAACGGGACTGTGCTCCTTTGTTACCACGAGTGGATGTTCCTCCGTGACCAGAACCTTGTCCTCTGCCAATGCGTTTTACCTTCTTTGTTGAACCTTTTGCCGGTTTAAGATTGCTTAAATCCATTTCAATTATGATTTATCTTTCGTTATACTTCTTCAACTGTTACCAAATGGATCACTTTATGCACCATCCCAAGAATCTGAGGAGTTGCTTCATGTTCCACGGTTTGACGGATTTTCTTAAGACCCAAAGCCTCAAGGGTCCGTTTTTGACGCAATGGTCTTCCGATGCCGCTGCGAACCTGTGTTACCTTTATCTTTTTCATTGCTTCTGTCATCCTTTATATAATACCTTAGCCATTAAATACTTGATTCAGTTCGATTCCCCTGAGCTGGGCAATTGTATAAGGATCCCTCATCTTCATCAATGCATTGATCGTTGCTTTTACAACACTGTGGGGGTTAGAAGATCCTTTGGATTTAGCCAAAACATCTCTCACACCAACGCTTTCCAGAACAGCACGCATAGCACCACCTGCAATGACACCGGTACCAGGAGCAGCGGGCTTTAAATAGACAAGAGCACCACTATATTTTCCAAGTTGATCGTGAGGAATTGTACCCTTTAAGATAGGGACCTTAATAAGATTTTTCTTTGCGTCGTCGATGCCTTTGGCGATGGCTGCAGTTACTTCCTTGGCTTTTCCTAATCCATAACCCACAACGCCGTTTTCATTACCAACCACGACAATGGCAGAAAAACTAAACGTACGTCCTCCTTTGGTCACCTTTGTCACGCGCTGAATACTGACCAACCGGTCTTTGAATTCGATTTCGCTCGACTTAACTCTTTTTACATTAACATTTGTCATATCTTCCTTAGAATTTTAGGCCACCTTCCCTGGCTGCATCTGCCAAAGATTTTACCCTGCCATGATATAAATAACCATTACGATCAAAAACCACTTTCTCAATTCCAGCCTGAAGTGCTTTTTCAGCAATCTGCTTACCAACTACCTTCGCTTTGTCGGTTTTAGTACCTTGCTGGGCTTTAATTTCCTTTTCCATGGAAGAAGAAGCAACCAGCGTTTTGCCCGATTGATCATCAATCAATTGAACATAAATAGCTTTACAGCTGCGGAATACTGTCATGCGAGGCCTGTCAGGTGTCCCTTGTACGATTTTACGTATCCGTTTTTTGATCCTGAACCTGCGAAATTCTTTTCTGCTTTTAATTGCCATTGTTTTCTCTTTTTATTAAGCCGCACATTTGTGCATCTTTATCTTATTGACCTGCGGCTGATTTACCAGCTTTCTTCTTAATTTCTTCACCTGCAAATCGAATACCTTTGCCTTTATATGGCTCTGGACGACGAAAGGAGCGAATCTTGGCAGCAACCTGTCCAAGTAGTTGTTTATCCACCGATTTCAAGATGATGGTGTTATTTTTTCCTTTATCCGCGGTAGTCTGAACTTTCACAATATCGGGAAGTTCCATTAAAATATTATGAGAATATCCTAATGAAAGTTCAAGAAGCTGCCCATTTCCAGATGCTTTATAACCTACACCGACCAATTCCTGCACAAGGGTAAATCCTTCGTTGACTCCTTTCACCATATTGGCAAGAAGTGCACGATATAGTCCATGTTTTGACCGGTCATCCCTTTCTTCAGAATGACGTTCTACAGTCAAAATGTTCCCTTCAACTTTCAAGGTGATCTTGGGATCAACCTGTTGTTCAAGTGTTCCCAGTTTACCTTTAACTGTAACCAAATTGCTTTCAGAAACATGTATCTTCACGCCCTCAGGTAAAGTAATCGGTAGTTTTCCTATTCTTGACATGATTGAAACCTCCTAATTAACTGATGTAACATAATACTTCACCCCCAATTTCCTTAACCCTGGCTTCCTTGTCGGTCATCAACCCCTGTGAGGTTGAAAGAATAGCGATACCCAATCCATTTAAAACTCTGGGAAGGTGATCGTTGTCGACATATTTTCTCAAGCCGGGTTTTGATATCCTGACAAGGGTGTTAATTGCAGAAAGCCGGGAAACCGGATGGTATTTCAAAGCGATCTTAATAATACCAGGTTTTGTTTCGCTTTCCACTTTATAATTTAAAATGTATCCTTTTTCAAAGAGGATACGGGTAATTTCTTCCTTGATTTTCGACTTTGGAATTTCTACCACCCGATGGTTCGCCAAAACGGCATTCCTGATTCTCGTCAAATAATCTGCAATGGGATCCGTAACCATTTATCTAATTTTTTATTTGTTTGTTTTTTGTTTACCAGCTGGCTTTTTTAACACCAGGGATCAACCCTTTATTTGCCATTTCCCTGAAATTGATACGGGAAACACCAAAAAGCCGCATATATCCTTTGGGACGACCTGTGAGTTTACAGCGGTTATGTAACCGAACCGGTGAAGCATTTTTTGGAAGTTTCTGAAGTGCTAAATAATCACCAGCTTCTTTTAATGCTTTCCGCTTTTCTGCAAACTTTTCAACCATTTTTTCACGTTTGCGTTCTTTGGCTTTGATGGATTCTTTTGCCATATTTTACTTTGTTTTAAAAGGAATTCCAAATTCTTTTAACAGGGCATGAGCCTCACGGTCACTACGGGCAGAAGTCACAAAAGTGATATCCACACCATTTATCCGTGGAACCTTATCGATATCAATTTCCGGGAAAATGATCTGTTCAGTAATACCAAGTGTATAATTTCCACGGCCATCAAACCCTTTATCATTCACACCACGAAAGTCTCTGACCCGTGGAAGTGCTACTGAAATCAATCGGTCAAGAAAATCGTACATCCGTTCATCACGCAGGGTAACACGGACACCAATGGGATTTCCTTTCCTCAATTTAAAGTTGGAAATATCCTTCTTTGACTTAGTAGATACTGCTTTCTGTCCAGAGATCATCGTCATTTCAGAAATTCCGTTATCGATAAACTTTCGATCGGTATTGGCAATGCCCAATCCCTGATTAAGACATATTTTATTGATCCGAGGAACCTGCATAGGACTTTTATAGTTGAACTGCTGCATGAGTGCAGGAACAACTTCCTTCAGGTATTTTTCTTTTAATCTTGGTGTATAAGCCATTACTTTATAACCTCCCCTGACTTTTTAGAATAACGAACCAATTTTTCCGACTTTGGATCTACTTTACGGCCTGAGCGTGTCGGTTTACCAGTATCATCGATCAACATCAAATTTGAAAGATGAACCGGAGCCTCTTTTTTTACGATCCCACCTTGTGGACTCTTTGCATTGGGTTTGGTATGTTTTGATACCATGTTAACCCCTTCCACGATGGCTCTGAATTTGTCGATATCGACCCTCAGCACTTTTCCCTGCTGGCCTCTCGAATCCCCGGCAATAATCATTACCGTGTCGCCTTTTTTAATATGTAACTTCTGCATAATAATTTTGTGTATGCTTAAAGCACCTCAGGTGCTAAAGAAACGATTTTCATAAATTGTTTTTCACGTAATTCCCTGGCAACAGGCCCAAAAATACGGGTACCGATTAATTCCCCCGCACCGTTAAGCAACACCACAGCATTGTCATCAAAACGGATATAAGAACCATCAGCACGACGGATCTCCTTTTTAGTTCTAACAACTACTGCGGTAGATACTGTTCCTTTTTTAATATTTCCTGAAGGAATTGCATTCTTCACTGTGACAATGATGCGGTCGCCAACCCGGGCATACCGTTTGCGCGTTCCGCCGAGTACTTTAATACACAACACCTCTTTGGCACCGCTATTATCTGCAACTGTTAATCTTGACTCCTGCTGTATCATGGCTATTTAACCTTTTCAATGATTTCGACAAGTCTCCAACACTTATTTTTACTGAGTGGTCTGGTTTCAGCGATACGCACTTTATCGCCTTCACTACATTCATTTTTATCATCATGGGCCATAAAACGTGAGGATTTTTTAACAAACTTCCCATACTTAGGATGTTTTACCTTGCGCTCTACGGCAACAACAACAGATTTCTCCATCTTATTGCTAACCACGATCCCGGTTTTTTCTTTTCTTAAATTTCTCGTTTCCATTGTCTTGACTAATTTTTCACAGCTTTTGTGACTTTTTCACCACTAAGTACCCGACGACGTAATTCGGTTTGCAGGCGGGCAATGGTTTTACGGTAAGCTTTTATTTTATTGGGATTTTCCAGAGGAGAAACAGCATGGTTCAACTTCAGTTTGGTTAGCTGACGGTTTTCTTCATCAAGTCTTTCCTGGATTTCACCTGTTGTTAATTCTTTTATTACTTTCTGTTCCATATTCTTTTTTCTTGGTGGGGAAAACAATTCTTTTCCCTACTGATTTTATACTACCTCTTCAGAGTAATCCTTACGAACAACGGTTTTGGTATGTACGGGCATCTTTTGGGCACCCAACCTAAGTGCTTCTTTAGCGACTGCTAATGGAACACCTTCAATCTCAAACATAATTCGTCCTGGAGTGATCCGGGCAACAAAATATTCGGGAGCCCCTTTTCCTTTTCCCATACGTACTTCAGCCGGCTTTTTTGAAACCGGTTTATCCGGGAAAATACGAATCCATATTTGTCCTTCACGTTTCATGTGACGAGTAATGGCTTGACGGGCTGCTTCAATCTGACGACCGGTAATCCATGCTTCATCCAGGGTTTTAAGACCAAATGAACCAAATGCAAGCTGATGCCCACGTTTGGCATTTCCCTTCATCTTGCCTTTCTGTTGTTTCCTGTACTTTGTTTTCTTTGGCTGTAACATTACTCAAATTATATTAGTGGTTACAATCTTTCTTTTTTAACAGCACTTCTGTGCAATAAATCACACCTATTTTCTAGGCCCGCGGGGTCGATTATTATCATTTCTTGGACCACGATCACCACGATCACCACGATCACCACGATCACCACGATCGCGATCACGGTCTCCCTTAGGGTTACCACCTCTATGCTGGGTAGGTTTCATTTTCATGTTGGTTGTCTCCGGGACTAAATCCGGACGCCCATAAACATCACCCTTGCAAATCCATACCTTGATCCCAATACGTCCGTATGTTGTGTGTGCTTCAGCAGTAGCATAATCAATGTCGGCACGAAAAGTATGCAAAGGAATACGTCCCTCTTTGTATTGTTCCCGACGAGCCATTTCAGCACCTCCTAAACGTCCAGAAATCATCACTTTTATCCCCTCAGCTCCAATTCGGATAGCAGAAGCGATAGAAGTTTTGATGGCTCTTCGGTAAGAAATACGACCTTCAATCTGACTGGCTACCGTATTGGCAACAATAACAGCATCAAGTTCCGGACGTTTAATTTCAGAAATATTGATCTGGATCTCCTTCTTGGTGATCTTTTTCAACTCTTCCTTTAATTTATCTACTTCCTGGCCGCCTTTACCTATGATAATTCCCGGACGGGCAGTGTGAATGGTAACAGTTACAAGCTTTAGTGTCCGTTCGATGACAATTTTCGCAATTCCTGCCTTGGAAAGACGGGCATTCAGATATTTGCGAATCTGATCATCTTCGACCAGCTTGGGCTCAAAATTTTTCCCGCCGAACCAGTTTAAATCCCAGCCGCGGATAATGCCTAACCTGTTAGCAATCGGATTGGTCTTTTGTCCCATTAAACCTTACTTTTAATTTTTCTTATTACTTAGTTATTCTTTTGTTTCTTCAACTTCAATCTCTGACTCCGGTTTATTCCGGCTGTCTACAAGAATTGTTACGTGATTAGAACGTTTTCGAATCCGATGTGCTCGGCCCTGCGGTGCAGTTTGAAGCCGTTTCAATTGACGACCACCGTCTACAAAAACCTCCCGAACAAAAAGATCGCTCTCTTCAATTCGGGCTCCTTCATTCTTTGCTTGCCAATTTGCAATAGCCGACAATAAAAGTTTACGTAAGCGTTCCGAAGGTTGTTTGGCATTGTTCTTCAAAATATGGAGTGCCAATTCCACCTTCTGACCACGTATCAAATCTGCAATCAATCTCATCTTACGTGGTGACGTAGGACAATTATTCAGCTTTGCAAAGGCTATTTTTTTCTGGGCTTCTTTACGGTTTTCAGCCCGTGTACGAGTTCTAACTCCCATGGTTTACCTTATTTAGGTCGTTATTTCTTTCCTTTATCTCTATTCCCTGCATGCCCCCGGAAGATCCTGGTTGGAGCGAATTCGCCCAATTTATGACCTACCATATTTTCTGTGACATAAACAGGAATGAATTTATTACCATTATGAACGGCAATGGTCTGACCAACGAAATCTGGAGAGATCATGGAACCTCTTGACCATGTTTTAACTACAGTCTTTTTCTTTGTTCCCACCATTTCCATTACTTTCTTTTCCAGTTTATACTGGATATACGGACCTTTTTTAAGTGATCGGCTCATAGTTTGACTTATTATCGATTACTTCTTACGACGTTCAACAATGTACTTATTCGATTGGTTTTTCCTTGCGCGAGTCTTGTATCCCTTTGCTGCAATCCCCTTGCGTGATCTCGGATGGCCACCAGATGCACGTCCTTCACCACCACCCATCGGGTGATCAACCGGATTCATAACAACTCCCCGGTTACGTGGACGACGACCCAACCAACGATTACGGCCAGCCTTACCATAAGATTCCAAACTATGATCAATATTGGAAACAATTCCAATAGTTGCTTTGCAAGTTTGCAATATCATACGGGTCTCCCCGGATGGCATCTTCAAAATCGCAAATTTACCATCACGCGACATCAACTGTGCATGGGAACCAGCACTACGCACTAATTTTGCTCCTTGACCAGGACGCAATTCCACATTATGAATCACTGTTCCGAAAGGAATCTCGCTCAAATATAAAGCGTTTCCAATTTCAGGGGGAACACCTTTCCCGGATAAAATAGTTTGTCCTACTTTTAACCCATGAGGAGCAACAATATATCGTTTCTCACCATCATTGTATACTACCAACGCAATACGTGAAGTACGGTTTGGATCGTATTCAATGGTTTTGACTACAGCAGGGATTTCCTCTTTATCCCTTTTGAAATCGATGATTCGGTACATTTGTTTATGTCCACCGCCAAGGTAGCGCATGGTCATTTTACCCTCATTATTTCTTCCACCGGATTTCCTTACAGGAGTCAGCAGGCTCTTTTCAGGAATGTCTACAGTAATTTCATCATATGTGCTGATGACTTTGAACCGTTGACCGGGTGTTGTCGGTTTGTATTTCTTAAGCGCCATTTATTTAAATATTGCTGTAAAAATCTATAGTTTCACCTTTGGCCAATGTGACAATGGCCTTTTTATATGTACTTGTTCTGCCTGAAATGACACCGCTTTTTGTAAAGCGGGATTTGTTTTTACCGGAGAACACCATGGTATTGACAGAAGTAACATCTACTCCATAGAGGTCTTTAATTGCCTGAACGATTTGAAGTTTGTTTGCCTTCCGGTCAACCATAAACCCATAACGGTTGAGCTTCTCGCCCAAGTGGGTCATTTTTTCGGTGATGATCGGTTTTATGATAACAGTCATGGTTTTATCGAATTAATCGTTTTAATTCTGATGGTTCTTTTCAATCTCGGTAATGGAACCTTCGGTAATAAGAAGTTGAGTAGCATCAAGGATTTCATAAGTATTCAAGTCAGCAGGCTGAACTACTTTAATCCTTCTTAGATTACGGGAAGAAAAAATCACATTTTCTTCAGCCTTGGTAATAACGAGCAATGTCTTTTTGCCAGTTAGTTCAAATCGCTTCAGTAAATCACTAAAATTTTTTGTCTTAGGAGAATCAAAAGAAAAATCTTCTAAAATTGTAAGATGATTATCTTTTACTTTATAACTAAGAGCAGATTTACGAGCCAACTTTTTCAATTTCTTGTTCAATTTAAAGCTGTAATCACGAGGAAGTGGTCCAAATACTCGTGCCCCTCCACGGAATAAAGGACTTTTTATACTTCCTTTACGGGATCCTCCAGTGCCTTTTTGTTTATGCAATTTCCGGGTACTTCCCGAAAGAGCCGACTTTTCTTTGGAACAATGGGTTCCTTGACGCTGGTTTGCCAGAAATTGTTTCACATCCAAATAGATTGCATGATCATTGGGATCAATCCCAAAAATCGAATCATCGAGCGTGACCTTTCGCGGTGTCGCAGTTCCTTGAATATTATAAATTGCTACTTCCATCTCTCAATCATTACATATGAACCATTGTGACCTGGAATTGCCCCTTTCACGAGGATAAGGTTCTTTTCCAGAATAATTTTTAATACCTGAAGGTTGATGACCTTCACACGGTCTCCGCCCATACGCCCGGCCATTCGAAGACCCTTCATGACCCTGGAAGGCCAGGAGGAAGCACCAACAGAACCAGGAGCTCTAAGACGATTGTGTTGTCCATGCGTTGCTTCTCCTACTCCAGCAAAATGATGCCGCTTAACAACACCTTGGAAACCTTTCCCTTTTGAAATTCCAACCACATCAATATACTCCCCCTCAGTGAAGATATCTACTTGTAAAATATCACCAAAAGATTTCTGATGGCCTGGTTCAAAACGGGTAAACTCAGCAACCACTTTTTTGGGTGTAATGCCCGCTTTATCAAAGTGGCCCTTCAACGCCTTGGTTGTATGCTTTTCCTTTTTGTCTTCATAAGCCAACTGGATAGCATCATATCCCTCTTTTTCTTTAGACCGGACTTGTGTCACTACACAAGGGCCAGCTTCAATCACGGTGCATGGAACATTCTTTCCATTTGCATCGAAGATACTGGTCATCCCGATTTTTTTTCCAATTAATCCAGACATTTCTTACGTTCTTGTGTTTTTAACTCTTTTGTCTATAATCGATCAAACCTTGATCTCCACTTCCACCCCACTAGGAAGTTCCAGTTTCATTAGTGCATCAATAGTTTTCGACGTTGTGCTATAAATGTCGAGTAACCGTTTGTAGGTACACAACTGAAATTGTTCCCGTGATTTTTTGTTCACAAAAGTGGACCGCAGCACGGTGAAGATCTTTTTATCCGTAGGCAAAGGGATGGGGCCGCTTACAACAGCGCCTGTAGCCTTGACGGTTTTTACGATCTTTTCGGCTGATTTATCAACCAGGTTATAATCGTAAGACTTCAGTTTAATTCTAATTCTCTGGCTCATATAAAAAATTAATAAGCGGGAACATATCCCCTGATTTTATATAATACTTCGTCCTGAATCTCCTTGGGAGTAGCTTCATATCTTGCAAACTCAAGCATTTCAGTAGCTCTTCCGGAAGTAAGGCTTCGTAAGGTTGTCACATAACCAAACATTTCAGCCAGGGGTACCTTGCCCCGGATCACTTGGTTACCAATTCTTGATTCCACCTCCTCTACCTGTCCCCTGCGCCGGCTGATATCACCTGTGAGTTCGCCCATGTATTCACTGGGAGTGACAATTTCAAATTTCATAATCGGTTCAAGAATCACTGCTTTAGCCTTCCGACTGGCTTCTTTAAAAGCAATCCCCGCTGCTACCTGAAATGAGAGGGCATCTGAATCGACACTATGATAAGAACCATCGATAAGACGAACTTTTACGCTATCCATCGGAAATCCTACAATCGGCCCATTAGTCATAGCAGCTTTCAATCCTTTTTCAATAGCAGGGATAAATTCTTTAGGGATATTTCCACCCCGTATATCATTGATAAATTGCAATCCCTTAATTTCCGCATCAGCAGGACCTACTTCAATCACCAAGTCAGCGAAACGTCCTTTTCCACCAGTTTGCTTCTTATATACTTCATGATGGGTTACCGTATTTACAATCGCTTCTTTATAAGCCACTTGAGGATTACCACGATTCACTTCTATATTGAATTCACGCCGCAACCGGTCTGTAATAATATCAAGATGCAATTCGCCCATCCCATTGATCACCGTTTGTCCGGTTTCGCTGTCCAATCTAACATGGAATGTGGGATCCTCTTCAGCCAGCTTATTTAAAGCAATGGAAAGTTTTTCCACATCATCCTGTGTCCTAGGTTCAATGGCCATGTTGATCACAGGTTCTGGAAAACCAATAGATCCGAGTACAATGGGATGTTTCAAATCGCACAGCGTATCTCCGGTATGAATATCTTTAAAACCAACAGCAACACCAATTTCACCAGCTTCAATCTGCTTCAACGGATTTTGCTTATTGGCATGCATCAACATAATTCTAAGTAAACGTTCTTTTTTATCAGTCCGCGCATTTAACACAACGCCACCAGCCTCTAACTTTCCGGAATAAACGCGGAAAAATGCAATTCTTCCAACAAAAGGATCAGTGGCGATTTTAAAAGCCAGGGCAGTAAAAGGTTCCTCTGGATCAGGATGGCGAACTTCTTCTTTTTCTGTATACGGATTAATACCACAAATTGGAGGCATATCATAAGGAGAAGGCAGAAAATTGATGACTGCGTCAATCAACAACTGAACTCCTTTATTTTTAAAGGAAGCTCCACAAACCACAGGACTTATCCTGCCCTGGAGGGTAGCTTTACGTAATTCTGCTATAATTTCTTTTTCAGTAATAGTATTGGGATCTGTAATAAATTTATGAAGCAAAACTTCATTTTCTTCAGCCGCTCCTTCAATTAATTTTAGCCTGTATTCCGCTACTTTTTCAAGCATATCACCGGGAATCGGTATCTCGGAATAAGTTCTTCCCAACGATTGTTCATCCCAACTATATGCCTTATTCGAGATAAGATCAATAATCCCAACAAAAGATTCATCGGCTCCGATTGGAAGCTGGATAGGAACAGGGACAGCGTTTAATTTTTCACGGATTTGATCAATTACATGATAGAAGTCAGCACCCGTACGATCCATTTTATTAATGTAACTAATCCGGGGAACCTTGTATTTATCAGCCTGACGCCAAACTGTTTCCGATTGAGGCTCCACTCCTCCAACGGCGCAAAAGATAGCAATTGCACCATCTAAAACCCGTAAAGAGCGTTCAACTTCAACCGTAAAATCAACGTGACCGGGAGTATCAATAAGATTAATCCTGTAATTCTGATCATTGAGGTCCCAATAAACTGTAGTAGCTGCTGATGTAATGGTAATCCCGCGTTCTTGCTCCTGAACCATCCAATCCATCGTGGCAGTGCCATCGTGAACCTCACCTAATTTATAATTGATGCCGGTATAATACAAGATACGCTCCGTCGTCGTGGTTTTTCCCGCGTCGATGTGCGCCATTATGCCAATGTTTCTTGTATTTTCTAACTTACCGGTCATATTAACCTTACTTGTTTGTTTTAGAATCTGAAATGACTAAACGCTTTGTTGGCTTCAGCCATACGGTGTGTATCTTCTTTTCGTTTAAATGCAGCGCCTTCTTCTTTATAGGCAGCCATAATTTCAGCAGCCAGTTTTTGGCCAAAACTTTTTTCATGACGCTTACGGGCATAATTCACAAGGGATTTCATCCCAATGGAACTTTTACGTCCAGGACGAATTTCAGAAGGAATCTGAAAAGTGGCACCACCGATCCTCCGACTTCTTACTTCAACAGCAGGAGTAACATTGGCGAGTGCTTTTTTAAAAACTTCAAGACCATTTTCTTTTGTCTTTTCCTCCACAATGGCAATTGCTTCATAAAAAACATCATAAGCGATGTTCTTTTTTCCGGCTAACATCACATTATTTACAAACTTTGTAACTAAGGTATCGCTGAATTTTGGATCCGGGAGAAGGGGCCGTTTTTTTGGTTTTGCTTTTCTCATTATGCTGTCAATTATCCTAACAAATTATGATTTCTTTTCTTTAGGGCGTTTTGCACCATATTTACTACGCCGTTGTTTGCGGCCTTCAACGCCCGATGTGTCGAGTGCACCCCGGATGATATGATAACGAACACCCGGAAGGTCTTTTACACGACCACCCCGGATCATGACAATGGAGTGTTCCTGAAGGTTATGACCTTCACCAGGAATGTAAGCATTTACTTCCTTACCATTCGTAAGCCGAACCCTGGCTACCTTGCGCATCGCGGAATTGGGTTTTTTAGGTGTGGTAGTATAAACACGAACACAAACACCGCGGCGTTGCGGACAGGAATCCAAAGCAGGAGACTTACTTTTGTCTACTAACTTTTTTCTTCCTTTACGAACCAGTTGCGAAATCGTAGGCATATCAATGATTTTGTTTTAATTTCTCTGTTTTTTGCCCTTAAAAAGGGAGTGCAAAATTACTATTTTATTTTACTCTACCAACAAAATCAAACAAAAACTATAAATGAATCTGTTGATTACAATCTTTTTTGGAATAATTGGGCTGGAAAATAAAGGAAGGAGAGATTTTTCGCGAGACTTTCTATCACTTCTGTAAATCAGACTGTGATTGAAACCTATAGTTGTCTCACTTTATCAGGTTTCCTTGCCGTTTCCGACTTTATTCCTTCAAAAATCAAAATAGATTTTCGAGGGTGCAAAGGTAAAACTTATTTTGAATCGACCAAATATTTTTTTTATAATTACAGAAATTTTATTTATCTCTGATAATCATCACAGTACCATCTTGGTCGGGAATCAGCACCAAACTTTCAGGAATTTTTTCCATCAAAGCATTTACTGCATTTATAACACCCTGCCATTGATGATTATAATCGTGAATTAAGATAACTCCTCCTGGTGATAAACGGGGATAGAAAAAGTCTAAGGCAGCCTTTGTCGGAAGATAAAGATCAACATCCAGGTTAACCAATGCGAACCGACTATCCACTATTGGGTTCGATGTATCTGGAAAATATCCTGGATACACTTTAATATTGTCGTTTCCTCTTATATAATCTAATACCTTATGTACACTCGTGTCAGCAAAATTTTTTGAAGTATAGGTGGCCGCCGCTCCGGTTTCCCCAACCAGGTCCTTTGACGGGAAACCAGAAAAAGTATCAAAAAGATGGAATATGCGATCGGAATCCAAATGATGTAGAATTTTCGCACTCTCTCCCTGATACACTCCCACCTCAGCAAAATCGCCGGGTATCTTCTCTCTTCGCAAACGATCCACCTGGAACCACCAGTTGAAAAACCTGACTTTGTCTGGAAAATGTTGTTCCATTTTTTTTAGAATCTTAGGAATTTTCCCTTGTTTTAATGCATATTTCCATTCAGCAGGTTGGTAAGTGTTGTCGAAAAAAACATCCCACATTAATCTAATAAAAAAAATTAAAACAATGAGAATCAGGATATAATTGATCAGTTGAAAAACAGGCAGGTGCATACTATTCAGATTGTTTTGTAAAATTAAATAAAAAGTGATTCCCAACGATAAATTTCAATGCTAAAAACGCTACTTTTGCAGCCGTAATTCAATTATGTCAAAACCCATTCTCGATCAGTTAAATGATGCTCAACGTGCCGCGGTCATTGCCACCGAGGGGCCTGTTATGGTCATTGCAGGCGCTGGATCCGGAAAAACCAGGGCGCTGACTTACCGGGTGGCTTACCTCATTGAAAAGGGGATTGACCCTTTCCATATCTTGGCACTCACCTTCACCAACAAGGCAGCCCGTGAGATGAAAGACCGGATCACGGAACTCGTTGGAACCGAAGCCAAGAATGTCTGGATGGGAACTTTCCATTCAGTCTTTGCCAGAGTATTAAGAATAGAGGGGCATCTCCTGGGATATCCATCCAATTTTACAATCTACGACACCGACGACACCAAACGATTGCTTAAAAACTTAGTTAAAGAAAACAACCTGGATGATAAAATGTATCAACCAAACCAGCTCTTGCATCGGATTTCTTCTGCAAAGACAAGTCTGCTTTCAGCAAAAGATTATCTTGGTAGCCACGAGTTAATTGAATATGACAATACTTCCGGGAAACCATTGACAAGTAAAATTTATACCCAGTATGAAGCCAGACTAAAACGTGCTTCTGCCATGGATTTTGACGATCTTTTGTTCAACATGAATATCCTTTTGCGTGATTTTCCGGAAACATTATACAAATACCAGCAAAAATTCCATTACATCCTGGTAGATGAGTACCAGGATACCAATTACGCACAATATTTGATTGTTAAGAAACTGGCTGCCAATAATGAAAACATCTGTGTGGTCGGTGATGATGCACAGAGCATTTATGGCTTCAGGGGTGCCAATATCCAGAATATCTTGAATTTTAAAACCGATTACCCGGATCATAAGGTATTTAAACTGGAACAAAATTACCGGTCAACCAAGACCATTGTTTCAGCTGCCAATCACGTTATTGAGAACAATAAACATCAGATCACCAAAGAAATATGGACTAAAAATGAGGAAGGTCCTTTAATACAACTGATCCGGGCATCGACCGATATTGAGGAAGCTAATCTTGTTGCTCAGTCCATCTTTGAAAATAAAATGAACCATCAATTGAAGCATGCTGCCTTTGTGATTTTATACCGGACCAATGCCCAATCACGTGCCCATGAGGAAGCGCTGCGAAGATTGAATATTCCCTGCCGGATATACGGTGGACTCTCCTTTTATCAACGAAAGGAAATAAAAGATCTTTTGGCCTATTTCCGACTAACAATTAATAATCGGGATGAGGATGCTTTATTCCGGGTTATTAATTATCCAGCACGTGGCATCGGAAAAACCACCCTTGAAAAATTGGTGATTTTGGCCAATGAACATCAACTTACTCTTTTTGACTTGATTGAAAATCCTCCCGCTGATTTCAGGTTTCCGGAAAACACTGGGAATAAATTGAATGGATTTATAACAATGATAAAGAGTTTTTCAGCATTGTTGAAATCGAAAAACGCATTTGAACTGGCCAAACACATTGCCGGCTCCTGCGGCCTGATGAAAGAATTGTATGATGATAAAACGCCGGAAGGAGTAAGCCGTTTTGAAAATCTTGAGGAGTTATTAAATGCCATCAAAGAGTTTTCCGAATCTCCAAGGGCCAATATGGAAACCGGGGAGATCGAAAACAATGTGGTACGGACTCTTGACGAATTTATGCAAGACATAGCGTTGATCACAGATGCAGATAAGAAAGAAGCAGATGGAGATGACCGTGTTACGCTAATGACGGTTCATTCGGCCAAGGGGCTTGAATTCCCTTATGTATATGTAGTCGGAATGGAGGAAAACCTTTTCCCTTCCATCCAATCCTTGAATTCCCGTTCGGATCTTGAGGAAGAACGACGGTTATTCTATGTTGCGGTAACCCGAGCACAGCAAAAACTGACCCTGTCTTATGCCGAAAACCGTTACCGTTGGGGTACTCCTACCATGTGTGAGCCAAGCAGGTTTATCAGTGAGATTCCTGATGTTTTCCTGGATTTTCCAAAAATAGCCCCTGTACATAAAAGTTCTAACCACTCACAAAATTGGTCAGCCCAATTACCTGGTTTAGAACTGCCTCTTAAAATTAACCTCCCTCCAAAAAAATTTCAAAAAATATCCAATCTCAAACCAGATTCAAAAACAAATATTTCGGAACCAACTTTCGAACCAGCCGATACCGCCGATATCCTTCCCGGAATGGAAGTGCAACACGAACGATTTGGAAAGGGAAAGGTAGTGGGCATCGAAGGGGTTGGCCCTAATAAAAAAGCTACCGTCTTTTTCCCAACAATCGGGCAGAAACAATTGCTTTTGCGGTTTGCAAAACTAAGGATCATATAAAAATTGTATCTTTGCAAAAAACATCAAGTGAACAAAGAAATGGAATACAATACCACCCGCGACATTATGTTTATTCCCGAATATGGTCGGAATATTCAGCGGATGATAAAATATATATGTACAATTGAAGATCGTGAAAAGCGGACATTGGCTGCAAAATTTATTGTCAATGTGATGGCCCAAATGCATCCCAATGTCAAGGAATCAGCTGATTACAAACATAAATTATGGGACCATTTATTCATTATTTCCGATTTTAAACTTGATGTGGATGCTCCGTATTCTCCTCCTCCCCCATTATCATTAAGTACAAAACCCGAACATTTATCATATCACGAAAAAGAGATTGAATTCAAACATTACGGGAAAAATATTGCCGTGATGATTGAAAAAGCGACTTCGTATGAGGATGGACCCGAGAAAGAAGCATTGGTTCATGCCATTGCTAACCACATGAAAAAATCGTACCTAAACTGGAACCGCGAATCGGTGAGCGATGAATTGATTGAAAAACATCTTGCCATCTTGTCAAAAGATCTGTTAAAACTCAACGAGGATTTCAAATTTACCCACACGAATGATATTCTGGCGCAAAACCAGAAAAGAAAACCCTTTCGGCAAGTTCCGGAAAGAAATTTTAACAAAACTGGTTTCCCTAAGCAAAATTTCAATAACTCCCGGGGCCGAAATAAATCTCAATGAGTTCTTTCGAGATCATCGGAGGAAAAAAATTAACGGGGGAAATCGTTCCCCAAGGCGCAAAAAACGAGGCCCTTCAAGTAATTTGTGCTACCCTTTTAACTGAAGATCAGGTCACCATTCACAATGTTCCCGATATCCGGGACGTAAACAAGTTAATTGAGCTCCTCATTTCACTTGGTGTAGAAGTTAAAAAAAAATCAGGAAGTACCTATATTTTCCAGGCCCATCATATCCAATTTGATTATCTGAGAAGTACCGAATTTCGGCAACAGGCAGCCAGCTTACGTGGCTCCATTATGATCCTGGGACCTTTACTGGCAAGATTTGGAAAAGGTTTCGTCTATGTTCCCGGTGGAGATAAAATCGGTCGACGGCGTTTGGATACCCATTTTCAAGGGTTACAGAAACTCGGTGCAAAATTTGAATATTCCCCGCTTAATCAATTTTTTAGCGTAACTGCGCCCAAATTGAAAGGGGCCTATATGTTGTTGGATGAAGCATCTGTTACGGGAACTGCCAATATCATTATGGCTGCTGTTAAGGCTGAAGGCGTAACAACCATTTTTAATGCTGCCTGTGAACCCTATATTTATCAACTATGTCTCCTCCTTGTTTCGATGGGTGCTCAAATCCAAGGGATTGGATCCAACCTTCTCACAATCCATGGAGTGACTTCACTTCATGGTAGCGCTCATACGTTATTGGCCGATATGATTGAAATCGGTAGCTTCATCGGTCTTGCTGCAATGACACGCTCTGAGATAACGATAAAAAATGTGAATTATCCTCAATTGGGTTTGATTCCTGATGTTTTTCGTCGACTTGGAATAATAATTGAACAAAAAGAAGATGATATCTATATTCCCTCTCAGGACAATTATACAGTAGAATCATACATGGATGGCTCTATCATGACCATCGCAGATGCTCCATGGCCAGGATTTACCCCTGATCTCATCAGTATCATGCTGGTCATTGCTACCCAGGCTAATGGAAGTGTCCTCATCCATCAGAAAATGTTTGAAAGCCGACTTTTCTTTGTCGATAAATTAATCGACATGGGTGCCAAAATCATCCTTTGTGACCCGCACCGTGCTACAGTTATAGGACTCAACCACCAATATCCTTTACGTGGGATCCGAATGTCATCACCTGATATCCGTGCGGGAGTAGCCCTGCTGATTGCAGCATTATCTGCTGAAGGAATTAGTATTATTGACAATATTGAACAAATAGATCGGGGATATCAGCAAATTGATTTGCGATTGCAACAATTGGGGGCCTCCATCAGGAGAATACCCGGCTGACAAATTGTCTTATCTGATCTACTGGCAAGTTTTTTGATATCTTTTCACAAATTAAACTTGAATTAACTTGAATTATGACCAAAAAACATAAAGAGGATGAAATAGAAGAATCGAAAGATCAGCAGGAAGTTCAGGAAACTCCAGAAACAAATGGAGAGAACACGGAAGCACCGCAATCTACTGATTATCTATCTCAAATTGCTGAATTGAACGACAAATATCTGAGGCTTTACTCAGAATTCGATAATTACAGAAAACGAACCCTCAAGGAGAAGATTGAAACGAGTAAGTATGCATCTTTAGATATCATTACTAAACTGCTCCCTATTCTTGATGATTTCGACCGAGCTATCAAAGCATTTGATTCTTCAGATGATACCGGAAAAGCATTGAAAGATGGGATATTGTTGATTTATAATAAATTTTTTGCAATTCTCTATCAACAAGGTTTAGAGCAGATGCGAACGCTCGGTGAATCTTTTGATACCGATTTTCACGAAGCAATCACCCAGATCCCTGCGCCAAATCCGGACCAGAAAGGCAAGATCGTTGACGAAATATTAAAAGGCTATTTACTTCATGGGAAAGTAATCCGTTATGCCAAAGTGGTAGTCGGAATATAAATTATTAATCTGGGATCCGAATAGGAATTTAATTTAATGGGAAAACGAGATTTTTACGAAATATTGGAAGTTGGGAAAGATGCCACTCCTGAGGAATTAAAGAAGGCATATCGCAAACAAGCGATCCGATTTCATCCGGATAAAAACCCCGGAAATAAAGAAGCTGAAGAAAAGTTCAAAGAAGCTGCAGAGGCTTATGAAATACTTAGCGATCCAAAAAAACGTCGCCAGTATGATCAATTTGGTCATGCCGGGATGGGAAATGGAGGCGGCTTTTCTGGATTTGGCGGCGGCGGCATGAGTATGGAAGATATCTTTTCTCACTTCGGAGATATATTCGGTGGTGGAGGAAGTGATCCTTTCAGCTCATTTTTTGGTGGAGGCGGTGGGCGTAGGGGCCGAACCGTAAATCGGGGTTCGAATCTAAGGGTGAAAGTAAAACTGAGTCTTGAGGAAATTGCCCAGGGAGTTGAAAAAAAGATTAAAGTAAATAAATATATTGCTTGTTCCTCTTGTCATGGATCTGGCGCTAAGGATGGAAGTTCTTATTCAACGTGTTCCACTTGCAAAGGAACCGGTCATATTTCCCGTGTTACCTCCACTTTTTTAGGTCAGATGCAAACCACTTCCACTTGTCCCAATTGCGGAGGAGAAGGGAAAATCATTACCGACAAATGTACCAAATGTGCAGGCAACGGAATCATTAAGGGAGAAGAAGTGATTGCCATTCGTATTCCTGCTGGCGTTGCCGAAGGGATGCAATTATCGATGGGTGGAAAAGGAAATGCTGCAGCACGTGGTGGAATCGCCGGAGACCTCCTGATCCAAATCGAAGAATTGAAGCACGAATTGTTCGAACGCGATGGGAATCACCTTATGTACGAACATTATATCACTTTCACTGATGCCGCCCTTGGAGTCAACACAGAAGTGCCTACCATTGATGGAAAAGTGAAAATCAAAATAGAACCCGGTACTCAAAGCGGAAAAATTCTTCGTTTGCGTGGAAAAGGATTGCCCAGCGTAAATGGCTATGAAGGGAAAGGGGATCTCATGGTTACCATCCTGATATGGACACCAAAATCCTTGACAAAAGAAGAGAAAATAATCCTTGAAAAACTTGGGGAATCCCATAATTTTCAACCTGCTCCCGGAAACCGTGAAAAGAGTTTTTTTTCTAGAATGAAAGACTATTTTGAACAATAATCTGTAATTCCAATATGGATATTTTCTCCGCACAGGGCGTTTCTAAGCATTACTCCAACCACTTCGCTCTCGATAACGTCAGTATTCAGGTCGAAGAAGGAAGCATTTTCGGATTGCTGGGGCCTAATGGTGCAGGAAAAACTACACTGCTCCGAATTATCAATCAAATTATCGCTCCCGATTCCGGGATTTTATCTTTTGAAGGACATCCGCTCGTTCCCAATGACGTTTCGCATATTGGATACTTGCCGGAAGAACGTGGTTTGTATAAAAAAATGACTGTTGGGGAACAAGCCCTGTACCTTGCCCAGCTCAAGGGACTAACCCATCACGAAGCCCTTAAACGGCTAAATTTCTGGTTCGATAAATTCGAAATAAAATCCTGGTGGAATCGTAAAGTAGAAGAACTCTCAAAAGGAATGCAGCAAAAAGTTCAATTTATGATTACCATCATTCATGAACCTAAACTCCTCATTTTTGATGAACCATTCAGCGGATTTGACCCCATCAATGCCAATTTACTGAAAGAAGAAATCCTATCCCAACAAAAAAACGGGGCCACCATTATCTTTTCAACCCACAATATGGCATCGGTGGAAGAATTGTGTGACCATATTGCCCTGATCAACCATTCCAAAGTAGTCTTGAGCGGGAAAGTCCATGACATTAAAAAAACATTTAAAACCAATACCTTTACCGTCAGCTTCAACGGAAATAAGGATCCACTATGCACCCTCCTTCCTGATTCATTCGAAATCCTTGAAGAAAATCAAGATTCCGATCACCGGCATGCACAGATCAAACTTCCTCCCGAATCAACTCCCAACGACCTGCTTGGTTATATGCTTCCAAAATATCTGATCTATGCAATAAATGAGGTAATTCCGAGCATGAATGACATCTTTATCCAGGCGGTGACCCAACCCCTTTCAGTAACTCGAAATTAACATGAGAAAGATCCTGCTGATCATCCAACGTGAATATCTGACCCGTGTTAAGCAACGCTCTTTCATTGTCATGACCATCCTTGGCCCCCTTCTGATGGCTGCTACTATTGTTATCCCAATTTATCTGGCCTCCCGGACAAATGAAGTTAAAACAGTTGCCGTTCTTGACGAAACCGGAATTTTTAACCAAAAATTCAAGGATTCTGATGATATTAAATTTCATTACCTGATAAGTGATATTAACACTGCCAAATCAAATTTTATTAAAAGTGGTGATCACGCATTATTATACATTCCAAAAACGGAAGTAACCTTGCCGACCAATGCACTGTTATATGCAGAAAACAATGTCAACATTAACGTAAAAAACTACATTAAAAATGTCATGGGTCGACAAATCGAAGAACTAAAACTGGAGGCCAGACTTCGCGATTTGCAGACCGATAAAAAAGAGCCCATTGTAGTGGAAGATATTCTCAGATCGATAAAAACAACTGTGGATATCAGCACGTTGAAAATCGGAAAAAATGGCATAGAGTCAAAAAGCTATACGGAGATTAGCATGGTACTGGGGATGTTTGCCGGAATTCTGATTTACTTTTTTATTTTCATGTTTGGATCACAGGTAATGCGAGGTGTAATCGAAGAAAAAACCAGCCGGATTGTGGAGGTAATCATATCTTCGATAAAACCATTTCAACTGATGATGGGAAAGATCATCGGAGTTGGGTTGGTTGGGTTGACACAGTTTTTACTTTGGGTTGTTCTCACCTTCGGCATTGTTACGGTGGTTACCTCTACCATAACTTCCAAGTCCACACAAAAATCCACAACAGAACAGATGATAGGAAATCAAAAGGCCATTCAACCTGTTCTCTCTGAGGATCTATCAAAACAAGATGACACCTCAAATCAAGGAGTTAATGGCGTTTTGGAAGCTTTGAATTCTGTGAATTTTCCAGTCATGATCGGGGCATTTCTGTTTTTCTTCATTTTTGGATATTTGATGTATGCTGCTTTGTTTGCTGCAATTGGTGGAGCTGTCGACAGTGAAGCAGATACCCAGCAGTTTATGTTCCCCATTACCATTCCGCTCATATTGGCGATTATCATGTCGCAATTTATTATTCAGGATCCAGGGGGAGCTGTCTCTTTCTGGTTTTCAATCATACCCCTTACCTCTCCAGTCGTAATGATGATCCGGATTCCTTTTGGAGTTCCATATCTTGAGATTGTACTTTCTATGGTTCTTTTGATTCTTGGATTCCTGGGGACAACCTGGTTGGCGGCAAAAATATACCGTACAGGAATCCTGATGTATGGAAAAAAAGTAAATTATAAGGAACTCTGGAAGTGGATCAAATATAAAAATTAAGCTGCTTGCTACAGTTTATCAAGCATTTTTGTCCATTCATATTTCTTCCGTTTTTTCCAATCCATTTTATGATAAACATAGCTGATTATCAAGGGTAAAACGCTTGTGGCTTCGGCATATACCATTTTTTCATAAACAGTATCAACCTTCCCCCAGGAAGAAGCTTCTTTCAAAGTGGAACTGGAGCAGGCTCCATCACGGGGATCGGCAACTGTAATCTGAACAGCATATTTGTGCATGGGGACCTCTTTCCCAAGGACTTCAGCACAAATCACGGTATCTTGAACAAAGTTTTTCGGTGTTCCACCTCCAATCATAAACAATCCGGAAGTCTTTGCTGCCATTTTGATTCTCGTCAATTCCATAAAATCTTTTACAGAATCGATGGAAACATGCTTTTCGGGATGATCAAGTTGGTGTTTAACCAATCCAAACCCTGCACTACAGTCGCTAAATGCAGGACAAAAAACAGGGACATTGTGTTCGTAACAAGCCTGAACCAGAGAATCTTTTTTCTTAGAATTTTTCACCAGCCATTTCCCCATTTCACGGATAAACTCACGGGAGGAGTATGGTCTCGGATCAAGGGTATTGGCAATTTTATTGATGGTCATATCACAAACCTGAAGCTCTTCCTCATCAATAAAGGTATCATAGATCCGGTCAACGTAATTATTCCGCAACAGCCGATCATCTGCGTTATAAGATCCTTTATAATGTTTAAATCCCAGTGCTTCGAAAAAATCCATATCAACAATGGAAGCCCCGGTTGCAACAATTGCATCCACCATATTGTTCTTTACCATATCTACATATATCTGCATACACCCCGCAGCGCTTGTACTACCGGCCAAAGTGAGAAAAACAGTACACCCTTTGTCACGGATCATCATGTTTAAGATATCAGCTGCTGCTGCAGTATCACGCGAGGTAAAAGACATATCGCGCATAGCATCAATGATGGAAGTCGAATTGATTGCAGTTATGTCAATGTGTTTGACAACTTCATTTAAAATTTCCTTTTTCTTCATAATGTTCACGGTTTGCATCAATGGCAAAAATAAGTATTAATATCCTAAAATTTTTAACATCGATTTGAAACTTTGTTCTTTTGAAAAAAGTTTAGTAGTAACTTCCTCTGTTTCTTCATCAACATCGATCAATACATGTTTGGGAGCAGGAATCAAACAATGCTGTATTCCCCCATAACCTCCAATTGCTTCCTGATAGGCACCGGTATGAAACATTCCGATATATTGGGTTCCTGTAAGACTGAATTTAGGTAAAAACACAGCATTACTATGTTCTTCGGCATTATAAAAGTCTTCACTGTCGCACGTAAGGCCTCCTAAAAAAACCCGTTCGTACTCAACATCCCAGTTATTCACTGCTAAAAGAATAAATTTTTGGTTTATTGCCCATGTATCAGGTAAGGTATTCATAAATGAGCTATCAATCATGTTCCATATTTCACGGTCATTTTGTCTTTTCTGGTCAATAATTGAAAAAAGAACCGCGCCACTTTCTCCAACAGTGAACGATCCAAACTCAGTAAATATATCCGGATCAGGAACTTCATTTCGCTCACAAATACTTTTTATCTGAGCAATGATCTCTTCCGCCATATATTCATAATCATAAACAAAATCCAAAGAATTTTTAATAGGCAACCCACCTCCGATGTTCAGTGAAGTCAATTCCGGGCATATTTTTTTAAGGTCACAATATACATTAACACTCTTGGTCAATTCATTCCAATAGTAAGCCTTATCCTTAATTCCGGTATTGATGAAAAAGTGTAACATTTTAAGTTCAACCTTGGGATTATTTTGAATTTTTTCCAAAAAATAGGGAACAATATCATTATAACGAATTCCAAGTCTGGAAGTATAAAAATCAAACTTAGGTTCCTCTTCTGAAGCAATCCGGATTCCGATCTTTACTTTTGTCTGCAGTCCCGATTCAAATTTATCCAACTCAAACAGGTTATCAAGGACTGGGATTACATTCGTATAACCTGAGTTTACCAGATGCACAATATTTTCAATGTACTGAGGTCGCTTGAATCCATTACAAATAATATATTTATCCTTAGAAAACAAACCTCTTTCATTCAAATCTTCGATAATGGAAATATCAAAGGCCGAAGAGGTTTCCAGATGAATTTCATTTTTAAGAGCCTCCTCCAGGATAAAACTGAAATGAGAACTTTTGGTGCAATAGCAATAGTGATAATCGCCCTGATAATCCACCTTCGCCATAGCTACATTAAACAACCTTTTCGCACGCTGAATCTGTGAACTGATTTTAGGTAAATAACTTATTTTAAGCGGAGTACCATACTGTTTAATAATGTCCATTAAGGGTACTTTGTGAAAATAAAGCTCATTTTCAATCACTTCAAATTCTTCCTGAGGAAAATCAAATGTTTGTTCAATAAGATCAATATATTTGTTTTTCATCGAATAATTGATTAATGTAAGTTACTTGGATTGAATATTTTTTGCAAATGTAAATCATTCGGATTTAATTTATATTAATTTTTCATTCAATAATTCAATCTACTTTATATTTTTGTCGGCTCAAATATGAAAGAAACCGAAACGCTCGAGAATTTGTTGGGCATGGAAATGTCACGCAGGAATACTGATTTGGTGGCAAATCTGGTGTCGCAGAAGCAGGAATTACTAAATCCCCTGATGGAAATTTTTCTTCGTAACGAAAATCCTGTAAGCAGAAGAGCGGCCTGGGTTATTGATGTCGTATCCAAACGGTTTCCCGAACAAATGGAACCTTTTCTTCACTCCATAGTTGAATCTTTACCAAAGTTTCAACATGATGGATTAAAAAGACATGCGCTTCATATTCTATATCATTCCCAGCTACCAGATGAAAGAGATATCGGTATCCTATTAAAAATTTGCTTCGATTGGCTGATCTCGCCACAAGAAGCAGTTGCAGCTAAGGTTTATTGCATGGATATGCTTTACAGAATTTCAGAATTTGAACCTGCCATCCGCCAGGAATTAGCCGACTCCATTGAATGGCGATTGCATGAGGAAACTTCCGGATTCAGGAGCCATGGAATAAAAATTCTTAAGAAAATAAAGGGAACACAAATATGCTCTTTGAATGATGTAAATTCCGTCTAATATGGATAAAACCAAGAACAATAAGCGAGATAATTGCCCTTAAAAAACAGCTCCTTTTACTGGTATTTCATCAAAGCAGGAATATAGTTGTGATAATTCTATTGGATATTTCACCGAGTTTTTCTATTTTTGCACCCTCTAAAAAAATCAGGAAGTATATTTTTAATACATCTAAATTTTCAATCTCATGCAGAACAAAGGCGTTATAAAGTTTTTTGTGATCACGTTCATATTAGTTTGTTTATTCCAGTTGTCATTCACATTTATCGGTTACCATTATACCGGTAAAGCTAAAGATTATGCCAATTCTGCATCCGTGAAGGCATTGGCCAAACAAATGGCCAAAGGAAACACCTTAGAGGAAGAGTATTTTTATGACTCAATATCAAAAGCACGGCTGGAATATTTCAACGATTCGATGGCAAATATCACAGTTTACAATATTCTTCTAAAGAAATACACCCTTAGGGATGTTAAGGAACGTGAAATAAATCTCGGACTTGACCTTAAAGGAGGGATGAATGTTACCATGGCCGTTTCAGTTCCCGATGTAGTTCGGGCACTTTCAGGATACAATCAGGATCCGACCTTTAATAAGGCGTTACAGAAAGCCATTGAAAAAGAGAAATCAAGCACTCGTGATTTCGTAGATCTTTTTGCAGAATCTTTTAATGAAATTGATCCCAATGCAAAACTGGCCGCGATTTTCAATACCGTAGAATTAAAAGACAAAATCAACTATAGTACCAGCAACGCCGACGTGATTAAAGTGATCAGGGAAGAAAGTAACGCTGCCATTGACCGTACTTTTAACATCCTTACTACTCGTATCGACCGTTTTGGTGTAGTTCAACCCAATATTCAAAAATTACAAACTGCTGGACGTATCCTTATCGAACTTCCAGGTATCAAAGAACCCGAACGGGTTCGTAAACTTTTACAAGGAACTGCCCAACTTGAATTCTGGGAAACATACCAGTTCCCTGATCTTCAACCTTTCTTTGGAGAAGCCAATAAGAAGCTGGTTTCAATCCTTTCTGCCACCAAAGATAGTATTCAAGCCGATAGTACCCTAAAAGCCGACAGTGCTGCTGCTTTTAAAGCTGTTGCTGAAAAACAAACCCTGTCTGAAAAAAAAGAATCTACTCAAAAAACAGAAGCTAAAAAAGAGACTACAAAACCAGAAACATCAAAGGGGAATGCTTTATTGAAACAACTTGGAAAAGATTCTTCTAAAACCGCATCAGCCAATAAAAAGAATGAATCCTTCGAAGATTATGCAAAAAAGAATCCCCTCTTTGCCTATTTAAATCCTGCTATTTATCAAAATAAAGAGGGACAATATGTTGCTGGTCAAACCGCCATGGTTGGACGTGCTTTTATCAAGGATACAGCCAAGGTAAATCATCTGCTCAGGCTTACGAAAAACATGTTCCCCAGAGATATGAAGTTAGCTTGGACCGTAAAACCCCGTGACGAAGAAAAAGACATTCTCGAATTGGTTGCCCTGAAAGTGACCTCGCGCGATGGCTCGCCTGCTTTAAGTGGAGATGTCATCACAAACGCCCGTCAGGACTATGATCAAAATGGGCGCGTTGAAGTCTCTATGTCGATGAATTCTGAAGGTGCTCGGATATGGAAACGGTTAACCGGTGACAATATCGGAAAACAAGTCGCTATTGTACTCGACGGGTATGTGTATAGTTATCCCAATGTCAATGGAGAAATTCCTAATGGAATGTCCTCTATTACGGGCGGAAATATGACTGTAGAAGAGGCACAAGATCTCGCTAATATCCTGAAAGCTGGTAAACTTCCGGCCCCTGCACGAATCGTGGCCGAAGAAATTGTCGGACCATCCCTCGGTCAGGAATCCATCAATGCCGGTCTTCTCTCTTTCATTATTGCATTTATCGGGGTACTCCTTTATATGTCCCTTTATTACAACGGTGCCGGTCATGTAGCCGATATCGCCCTCTTCGCCAACGTATTTTTCCTGTTTGGAGTATTGGCCTCAATTGGTGCAGTTTTAACCCTCCCCGGTATTGCTGGTATCGTTCTTACCCTCGCTATGGCAGTGGACTCCAACGTTATTATTTACGAACGTATGCGAGAAGAAATTCGAGCGGGAAAAGGCATGCGGCTCGTTGTGAAGGATGGTTTCCATCACGCTTATTCTGCAATTATCGACGGTCACGTTACGACTATCCTTACGGGTATTGTTCTCTATATTTTCGGATCAGGTCCTATCCAGGGCTTTGCAACAACCCTCGTTATCGGTTTGTTACTCTCCCTGTTTTCATCCATTTTCATTGCCCGACTATGCTTTGAATGGATGCTCGACCGAAATATAAATATCACTACGGGGAATAAATATACCATGGAAGTTTTCCATAATATCAACATCAATTTCATTGGTTTACGAAAAAAGATGTACATCCTTTCTATTTGCATTATCATTCCCGGAATTATCAGCATCTTTATCCGTGGTTTGGATCCCGGTCTTGATTTTACCGGTGGCCGGAGTTTTATCGTACGATTTGATCAGAATGTTTCCACCAATGACATTCGTCAATCTCTGTTTAAAACTTTCGGTGAATCACCAGAAGTAAAAACATTCGGTCCGAATACCCAGGTAAAGATTACTACTAAATTTATGATCAATAACCGGGACCAAAAGTCGGATTCGATTGTCAATGCCAAATTGTTCGAAGGAGTAAAAGGTTTTTATAAAACTCCAATAACATTTACCGATTTTAAGGCTACCGATTCAAAAAAAATCATTGGGGAGTTAAGTTCTCAACGTGTTGACCCGACGATTTCTTATACCTTGATTTGGAGAGCCTTTATGGCCGTACTATTTTCATTAGTCATTATCTTTATATACATTGCTATCCGTTTTAGGAACTGGCAATTTGGTGTCGGAGGTGTTACTTCACTTTTCCATGATACTTTGATTATTCTTACGATGTTTACCTTATTCCATGGAATTCTACCTTTCGGAATGGAAATAGACCAGACATTTATTGCGGCAATTCTAACCGTTATCGGCTATTCCATCATGGATACGGTAATCATTTTTGACAGGATTCGTGAATATCGTGCATTATATCCGAAACGAGATCTGGCGAATAATATCAACGCTGCCATCAACAGCACCTTAGGTCGTACCATTAACACCTCGGGTATCACGCTCGTTACGTTGATCGTAATCTTTATCTTTGGTGGTGAGGTACTTCGTGGATTCTGTTTCGCCCTTATCATTGGGGTTATTTCAGGTACCTATTCATCGGTATTTAATGCCACTCCAATTGCCTATGATATTTTAATGTATCAGAAAAGAAAAAAAGACAGAAAAGAATTGGCGTTAAAAACCAAAGGAAAATAATCCTTTCCGGATTTCTTCGAATAAAACAAACCCTGTCGGTTCGGTCTAATTCCCACGACAGGGTTTGTTGTTTTTGCAATTTTATGTAAGTTTGTGCGTTAAACCAGCAATCTAAATTGCATTATTATGCGAGTTTCATTTCTTCCTTTCTTATTTCTCCTTTTTCTTTACCCTTCTGCAACATTATTGAGCCAGAATAAATTTTCCAAGGCAGCTGACGAAGCTTATTCTGATCAGATGTTTCTGTTGGCATTGCAGAAATATCAAAAAGCTTATTCAAAAGTTAAAAACAACAAAGTGGAGCGGGATCGAATCTCCTTTCGCATGGGTGAATGTTACCGGATGATGAACAATACAAAAAAAGCTGAAATTGCCTATAAACGCCTGGTCGTCAATTCAAAATATGTAAAGGAAGATCCTAAAATTTTATTACTTTATGCAGACATGCTCAAAGCCAATGGCAACTATGAAGAAGCAATAAAACAATACCAAGCCTATAAAGAGAAGGTTCCCGGTGATTCAAAGGCAGATATCGGGGTAGAAAGTTGCACTATGGCTAAAGAATGGATAGCAAACCCATCAAAATATCAGGTAAAAATTGAGAAAGCGCTCAATTCCAAAGAAGATGATTTCGCTCCGGCATTTGCAGATAAAAAATATAATGGCATCATTTTCACCTCCGACCGCAATGGCGCTAAAGGAAGGGATGTTGACAACTGGACCGGATTAGGGTTTTCCGATTTTTTCTTTTCCCGGATTGATAGGAAAGGCGATTGGAGTAAGCCAGTTTTGGCAGATGAATCGAATATGATAAATTCCAAAGCCAACGATGGAGTAGGTCAATTTAATCCAAGATTTTCTGCTTTCTATTTTACCCGTTGCTGGAACGACCCAAAACGAAAAAACGGTTGCGCTATTTTCCGTTCCACACGGACCGGAGGTACCAACTGGAGTGAACCGGAAAAAGTGGAATTAGGTGGAGATTCCTCCACCGTTATGGGCCATCCCAGCCTAAGTACTGATGAATCAATATACTTTTCAGCCGATCTTCCCGGCGGACATGGAGGGAAAGACATTTGGGTTGCTCGTCGCGATAAAAAAGGGGGTAAATATATGAAAGAAAATCTCGGCCCAGAAGTTAATACCGCAGGAGATGAACTTTTTCCTTTTATCCGTAATGATAGTATCTTATATTACTCCTCCAATGGCCTTCCCGGCATGGGTGGATTGGATATCTTTAAAACCACTCGATCCAATGGAAAATGGAGTCGCCCTGAAAACCTGAAATATCCCATTAATTCTGCAGCCGATGACTTCGCGATGATCTTCAATGCGGAAGAAGCAGAACAGGGTTTATTCACATCCAACAGACTGGGTGGAAAAGGACGTGATGATATCTATTCTTTTGTCATCCCTCCTGTTTACTTTACTCTGGAAGGAAACATTACGGATGACCGTACCCTGCAACCTGTTGCAAATGCGAAAGTGAGAATAGTAGGAACAAATGGCCGAGCCATTGAAGACAATACCGATGAAAAAGGACATTACGGGTTCAATAAAATGCAGATTTCCATAAATACAACTTATGATATTTTAGTGACCAAAAAAGATTATTTTAACGAAAAAGGACGTGAAACTACAGTGGGACTTGAACGAAGCAAAGATATTGTAAGAGATTTCGTTTTACGTCCTATCCCTAAGAAACCAGTAGTACTCCCCGATATTTTGTATGATCTGGCTAAATGGGATCTGAAGCCACAATACCGTGATTCTTTGCAAGGGCTTATAGAAACTCTTGATGCCAATGAAAATCTCGTGGTTGAACTTGCTTCACATACCGATTCCAGGGACAGTGAAGAACGAAACGACATCCTATCGCAGAAACGAGCCCAGAGTGTTGTTGATTATCTCATTTCCCGAGGTATTGATCCCGACCGGCTCGTGGCTAAGGGATATGGAGAACGTACACCCAGAATTCTTACCAAAGATATTACAAGAGATGGATACACTTTCAAAGCAGGTACTATACTGAATGATTCCGTCATCAATCTTCTTCCAGGAAACAACGTCAAGGAAACTGCGCATCAACTCAATCGCCGTACGGAATTCAGCATCCTTCGCAACGATTATATCCCCAAAAATAAAATCGGAAAAACTGTTCCTGTTTCAAAAGTTGAAATTGTTGTAAAACCAGAAGAAAATAATGTTTCCGTTACCAAAAACAAGGATGGCTACTTTCAGGGAACTGGTTTTATCAATGGCATTACGACAACATTTGTATATGATGCCAGAGAAAAAGAGGTGTTTATCTCTCCCAACCTTGCGCTAAAATTATTGAAAGATGGTGTCATCGATAAATCAAGTTTCGAAGGAGATGCCTCAAAAATCATCGGGGAAGGTTCGATCTCAGACAAAGCAGTGCTAACACTTCAGGAGATTAGAATCGGCAAAAACACCATTAAAGATATAAAAGTAACCGTAAATAAAAAAATCCTGTCACTTCAGTTCGGGGAGATTACCTTGAAGAAATTTGGCAAATTCAATATTGATGAAGCCAGTGGATTGATTATTTTTGATTAATTGCATGTCAGACCTTTCGAGATACGAAAAACGGGGTGTTTCTTCCTCTAAGGAGGAAGTACACCAAGCCATCCGTAATATTGATAAAGGGCTTTACCCAAAAGCTTTTTGTAAGATTATCCCCGACCACCTCGGTGGAGATCCAGCATGGTGTAACATCATGCATGCGGATGGAGCCGGAACAAAATCATCACTAGCCTATCTCTATTGGAAAGAGACTGGCGATTTGAGTGTTTGGAAAGGAATCGCCCAGGATGCTATTGTCATGAATCTCGATGATTTGCTTTGTGTTGGTGCAACCAATAATATTCTCCTCTCCTCCACCATTGGCCGAAATAAGAACCTCATCCCTGGAGAAGTTGTTTCTGCCATTATTCAGGGAACAGAAGCCTTTCTGGCGGAGATGAGAGAGTTGGGAATCGGAATTTGGTCAACTGGTGGAGAAACAGCTGATATCGGCGATCTGGTTCGGACTGTTGTTGTCGATTCTACTGTTACATGCCGTATGAAACGTGAAAATGTAATCGATAATGGCAAAATCCGGGAAGGAGATGTGATTGTTGGGTTGGCTTCCTACGGAAAAGCCAGCTACGAAAAAGAGTATAATGGGGGAATGGGAAGCAACGGACTGACATCTGCCCGCCACGATGTCCTGAAAAAGTTGTATTCCTCTAAATACCCCGAAAGTATTGACCCTGGATTGCCTGAATCATTGATTTATTCCGGAAGTAGAGAAATAACGGAACCTTCTTTAGTTTCCGGAACTGATATCGGGAAACTGATACTCTCCCCTACACGCACTTATGCGCCAGTTGTAAATAAAATTTTTACTTTTCACAAACGAAACATTCATGGAATGGTTCATTGCAGTGGTGGCGCTCAGACAAAAATTTTGCATTTTATTGACAATTTACATATTGTTAAAAACAATCTCTTTCCATGTCCTCCCTTATTCCAGCTGATTCAACAGGAATCCGAAACCCCCTGGAAAGAGATGTATAAAGTATTTAATATGGGTCATCGGCTTGAATTCTATGTTCCGGAATCGATAGCGACATCCATTATTGATATCGCTGCCAGTTTCAATATTGAAGCTAGGATAATCGGCTATTGTGAAACAGGAGCAGGGACACACCTCACGCTTAAATCACCCTACGGCGAATTTCTGTACTAATTATCTCACTTTCAGTATCCCGGATTTTTCATACCTTTGTACATTCATTCTAAGGAGTAATATGTTAGATAAATTAGAAGCAATAAAGCAAAAATTCGAAGATCTCCAGACACAAATGAGTGATCCTACCGTGATGAACGATATGAAACGCTACATCAAGCTCAACAAAGACTACAAGGAATTGTTGCCGATCATGGATGCCTTTGTTCTGTATAAAAATATTTTATCAAATATTGATAATGCCAAGGATATTATCCACCATGAGAAAGATGAAGAGTTCCGGAGCATGGCCAAAGAAGAGCTGAACAGTCTGACCCTCGAAAAAGATAAGATGGAAGAGGATATCCGGATGCTATTGGTTCCTAAAGATCCGGAGGATGAGAAAAACGCCGTGATAGAGATCCGGGCCGGAACCGGAGGCGATGAAGCCAGCATTTTTGCCGGAGACTTGTTCAGAATGTATAATAAATTCGCTGAAACCAAGAAATGGAAAGTCGAATTGGTTGATTTTACTGAAGGAACCATGGGCGGATTCAAAGAAATTATTTTCAATCTTTCCGGCGAAAATGTTTACGGATTGATGAAATATGAATCAGGCGTTCATCGGGTACAGCGGGTTCCTCAAACTGAAACTCAGGGCCGGGTACATACTTCGGCTGCCACAGTAGCAGTATTACCTGAAGCCGATGAATTTGATGTAGAAATCAAACCTTCCGATATCAGAAAAGATACTTTTTGTTCTTCAGGTCCGGGCGGGCAGTCGGTAAATACAACTTATTCTGCCATTCGGTTGACCCATATTCCCTCTAATATTGTGGTTTCCTGCCAGGATGAAAAATCACAGATTAAGAATTTTGAAAAAGCCATGAAGGTACTTCGATCCCGGCTTTACGAACTGGAACATCAGAAATACCTGGATGAAATATCGAAAAAACGCAAGACCATGGTCTCAACCGGTGACCGTTCAGCTAAAATCAGGACTTACAACTATCCACAAAGTCGGGTAACCGACCACCGGATAAACATGACTTTATATAATTTGCCCGTAGTGCTTGATGGGGATGTTCAACCTCTTATTGATGCTTTACAATTAGCTGAAAATGCAGAAAGGTTGAAGGAGGCCGTTGTATGAACCGGGAAGAGTTAATCAACCTCATTAAAATAAAACGATCATTTCTCTGTATTGGTCTTGACCCGGATCTTTCGAAAATTCCACAACATTTATTAAAAGCAGAAGATCCAATTTTTGCATTTAACCAAGAGATCATCGATGCCACGCATGATATTGCAATAGCTTACAAACCGAATTTTGCTTTTTATGAATGTCATGGAGTGAAAGGTTGGCACAGTTTGGTGAAAACCATTCAGTATATCAACCAAAAATATTCGGATCAGGTTTTCACAATAGCCGATGCTAAACGTGGCGATATTGGCAACACTTCTCAACAATATGCCCGGACCATGTTTGACCCGGTTTCGTCAGGAATGGATTTTGATGCAGTCACTGTAGCTCCATATATGGGGGAGGATTCAGTGAAACCCTTCCTCTCCTTTCAAAATAAATGGGTGGTTCTTCTTGCTCTGACCTCCAACAAAGGAGCAGTTGATTTTCAATTTATTACAAACAACGGAGTCAGGTTGTTTGAGCAGGTTCTTCATACATCCAAGGATTGGGGAACTCCTGAAAACATGATGTTTGTAATTGGGGCAACCCAGGCAGAGCGGTTAGCAGATGTAAGAAAAATCGTTCCCGATCATTTTCTGCTTATCCCTGGAATTGGTGCCCAAGGTGGAAGCTTACAAGCAGTAGCAAAATATGGGATGACTCCGGAATGTGGTTTATTGGTCAACTCTTCCAGAAATATCATTTTTGCCAGCCAGGAAAAGGACTTTGCTAAAAAAGCACGACTGGAAGTATTAAACCTCCAGTCGGAAATGAATACAATTCTAAAATCAGCCGGAATTTGAAATTCCAGCCAGATGATCTTTTATTCTACCATGGTATTCCAACCATGAGTATCGGGAAGTAATCCTTGTTGAATTCCTTTTAATCGTTCATAAAGCTTGGTACAAACGGGACCCGCTTTTCCATCTTTACAATATTGATAAATTTTATTGGTATCCCTGTCATGGATTTGACAAATGGGTGAAATTACAGCAGCAGTTCCACATGCGCCAGCCTCATCAAATTCAGATAATTCTTCAACAGGAATATGACGGCGTTCAACTTTCATCCCCATTTCAACAGCGAGTTCACATAATGATTTGTTGGTGATCGAAGGCAGAATTGAAGTTGAATCAGGAGTAATATAAGTTTCTCCTTTAATTCCAAAGAAATTAGCAGGGCCTGCTTCATCGATATATTTTTTTTCTCTGGCATCAAGAAAGAGGCAGGAAGAGAACCCATCATGATGTGCACGCTCACCGGCGAGTAAACTGGCAGCATAATTCCCTCCTACTTTGATTGTTCCGGTACCTAACGGAGCAGCGCGGTCATAATCACGAACGATCTGCATTTTCACCGGATTAAACCCTTCTTTAAAATAGGGTCCTACGGGTCCGACAAACACCATAAACATATACTCTTTTGCAGGTTTCACGCCTACTTCTCCACCTGTCCCAATTAAAAGCGGACGAATATAAAGAGAAGCGCCTTCTCCGTAAGGAGGTACATATTTCAGGTTAAGTTTAACTGCTTTGAGTACAGCTTCCTCAAATAAAGGAATGGGTACTTCAGCCATCATAACTCCATGGGCTGATCTTTGCATACGCTTTGCATTTTCAACCATCCGGAAAATACGCACCTTCCCATCAGCACCCGTAAAGGCCTTCATCCCCTCAAATGCTTCCTGACCATAATGAAGACAGGTGGCTGCCATGTGCATGGTTATCATTTCAGATTCAGACACCTCAAGCGGTCCCCATTGACCGTTTTTGTAATAACAACGGACATTGTAATCCGTCTTAAAATACCCAAAGGGTAAGTTTTTCCAATCTATCGTATTCATATAAGTAAATTTTTAGATGTATATCAGAATAAATAGCTTCGTAAAATTAGAAATTTTCTTCATTTGAATCCGAATTCCCAAAAAAAAACATTTGCCATTTTGGCACAAACACAACTATGGCACTTCATTTGATGAAATACCGGAAAATTAAAATATATCAGCTATGCAAGAAGGTAAAATTAACGTTCAAACTGAAAACATCTTCCCAATTATTAAGAAATTCCTCTATTCAGAGCACGAGATTTTCTTACGGGAGCTAGTTTCCAATGCCGTAGATGCCACCCAAAAATTGAAAACGCTGGCATCGTTGGGAAAGTATAACGGAGATATGAGCGATTTAACAATCGAAATTACGCTTGATAAAAAGAAAAAAACGATTTCTGTCAAAGATAAAGGGATTGGAATGACCTCAGAAGAGGTTGATAAATATATTAACCAGATTGCCTTTTCCAGCGCTGAAGAATTTATTAAAAAATTCAAAGCTAAGTCTGAGTCCGAAATGAATGCCATTATCGGCCATTTCGGATTGGGATTTTATTCCTCCTTCATGGTCTCAAAAAAGGTTGAGATCATCACAAAAACATACCAAACCAGAGGAAATACTGGAGCTGTGCGATGGGAATGTGACGGCAGCCCCAATTATACCATGGATGAATCCGATAAAAAAGAGCGGGGCACAGAAGTGATCCTTCATGTTTCGGATGATTCGAAGGATTATCTTGAAGAACACAAACTCCTTGAAATTCTCAAGAAATATTGCAAATTCCTTCCGGTACCTATCCGCTTTGGCAACGAGAAGACATGGGAGAAAGTAGAAGGTGAAAAAGATAAAGATGGCAATGATAAGCAAGTCGAAGTTGAAAAGCCAAGGATCATCAACAACATTGACCCGCTCTGGAAGAAAAAGCCCGTCGGCCTGACTGATGAAGATTATAAAAAGTTTTACCACGAACTATATCCCTTTAGCTTTGATGATCCGCTGTTTTGGATTCACCTCAATGTTGATTATCCTTTTAATCTCACGGGAATTCTCTATTTTCCGAAAGTAAAAAAGAATCTGGAGGTACAAAAAGACAAAATTCAACTTTACTGTAACCAAGTATTTGTCACCGATTCCGTGGAAGGGATTGTTCCAGATTTTCTGACCTTGCTGCATGGATTAATTGATTCTCCGGATATTCCGTTAAATGTCTCCCGCAGCTATCTACAGGGTGATCCGAATGTTAAAAAAATATCCAATCATATCACTAAAAAGGTTGCTGACAAACTAGAAACTTTGTTTAAAGACACCCGACCGGATTTTGAAGCCAAATGGGATGATATCAAAGTATTTATTGAATATGGGATCATCTCTCAACCTGAGTTTTATGATCGTGCTAAAAAATTCTGTCTACTGAAGAATGTTGATGGCAAATATTTCACTTTTGAAGAGTATGAAAATATTGTTAAATCTTCCCAAAAGGATAAGGATGGACAATTAATCTACCTTTATGCAACCAATCGAGAAGAACAGTATAGCTTTATCCAATCAGTAAAAGACCGTGGTTATGATGTTTTATTGATGGATGGCATTATTGAAGCTCATTTTATCAATACGTTAGAACAAAAACTGGAGAAAACCCGCTTTACCCGGGTCGATTCAGATACCGTTGACAAACTCATTAAAAAAGAAGATGCTTTACCATCCAAATTAAATGAAGATCAACAGAAATCGATCAAAGAGATGATTGAGAAACAGGTGGATCCTAAAAAATATACCGTATCCTTCGAAAGTTTAAGTGAAAAAGAAGCCCCATTGCTGATTACCCAGAATGAATTCATGAGGAGGATGAAAGATATGGCAGCCCTCGGTGGCGGAGGAGGATATAGCTTCATGGGAGAAATGCCGGAAAATTACAACCTGGTCGTTAATTCCAACCATCCCATTGTGGGTCGTTTATTACTTGAACCCGATGGAGGAAAACAAGCAGAAACCATCAAACAAATATTTGATCTGTCATTACTGGCACAGAATTTACTAAAAGGGAAAGAACTCGCCGACTTTATTAAGCGAAGCACCGAGAAAATATAATACGGGCCTTTTTGCTGATTTCTGTAACCTATACGGCAATCAACGTCTAAAGAGAGTTTATTAATAGTTTTATTATATTAGCCGATATAAACCAAAACCAGATAAATTATGAAAATTAGTAAAGGTTGGATTATTTTAATTAGTGTTGTTGTCGTATTGTTTCTCCTCATTTCATGGGGTACCGGGACTTATAATAAACTGGTTAGTAAGGAAGAAGGAGTTAACCAGGCTTGGGCAAATGTAGAAAATGTTTACCAGCGCAGACTTGATCTCATCCCTAACCTCGTAAATACTGTGAAAGGAGTTGCTAACTTTGAAAAAAGTACATTGACCGCAGTGATTGAAGCCCGTGCAAAAGCGACGAATGTACAAATCAATCCGAAAAACCTCGATGAGGGATCTCTTCAAAAATTCCAGGAAGCTCAGAATAATGTCAGTAGCGCACTTGGCCGATTGATGGTTGTTGTAGAGCAATATCCTCAATTGAAAGCAACACAAAATTTTTCAGAATTACAAGCACAGCTTGAAGGAACAGAAAACAGAATAACGGTTGAACGAAGAAATTTCAACGAATCGGCTCAAGCATATAATACATATTTGCGCCGCTTTCCCTCCAACATTTTTGCCGGTATGTTTGGTTTTACGAAAAAAGCCTATTTCGCCTCCGACAAAGGAGCTGAAAAAGCGCCACAGGTTCAGTTCTGATTTAGCTAAATCGTTATAAGATGGGAACGAACATCAAGGATTTCTTCTCTCCACAAGAGAAAGAAGAGATTAAAGCAGCAATTATGAATGCTGAACTCGATACTTCCGGAGAGATCAGAATCCACATTGAGAACTCCTGTTCCGGAGATGTCATGGACCGGGCTGCGTTTATTTTCAAGAAACTCAGAATGAATAAAACCGAGTTGCGGAATGGTGTTTTGATATACCTTGCGGTAAAAAACAGGCGTTTCGCTATCATTGGCGATAAGGGTATTCATGCCAGGGTTCCTGAAACCTTTTGGACGGATATTAAAACAGAAATGCTGAACCATTTCCGAGAGGACCAATTTACAGAAGGATTGATAGCTGCAGTGACCAGTACCGGAGAGCAACTAAAAAAACATTTTCCCCGAGCCTCCGATGACGTTAACGAACTATCGGACGAGATCTCATTTGGGAAAGACTAATACAATTGTCATGAAAGCACATATTATCAAGGTTGTTGGTTTATTTTTCTTTTTGTTTTTTTCGCTGGCCACCTTGTGTGCACAGGATATTCCTGCCCGTCCGGATCCACCAAAATTGGTGAACGATTTTGCAGGAGTACTATCTCCCGGCGAAACAGAGCAACTTGAGAGGAAGTTGGTTGCCTTTAATGATTCCACCTCTACCCAAATCGTAGTGGTACTCGTTAAATCGTTGAATGGATATGATAAAAATGATTTTGCATACAGGATAGGCCAATCGTGGGGAGTTGGGCAAAAAGGCAAGAACAATGGTGCCGTTATTCTGGTTAAACCTAAATACAGAAATGATCCCGGAGAGGCCAGCATACAAATCGCTTATGGGTTAGAAGGTGTTATCCCTGATGCCATTGCCAAACGAATCGTTGAAAACGAAATGATCCCCAATTTTTTGAATGACAATTATTACAAAGGGATTAATGCTGCTGTTTCTACCATGATCTCTCTGACCAAAGGAGAGTTTACTGCCGATCAATATGCGGCACACACCAAGAAAAAATCAAGTCCTTACGCAATGCTTATTCCCTTAATCATCCTGGCCGTAGTATTTCTCATGATTCGTAGCAGCCGTGCCCGAAATTATTCAGTTGGTAAGAATCTTCCTTTCTGGACTGCTTTCTGGTTACTCGGTTCCATGGGTCATGGTCATAGTGGCAGCTGGAATGATTTTTCGTCAGGTTCCGGAGGATTTGGAGGTGGCGGAGGTGGGTTCGGAGGATTTGGAGGGGGAAGTTTCGGAGGTGGTGGAGCCGGTGGTAGCTGGTAATAAGAAGATTTGTGAATATCCTGAAAAAAATCTGGTTTTTATATTATGATGGTTTCCGGAATATGACTACCGGAAAAAATCTTTGGATTATCATTCTCATTAAAATTTTTATCCTTTTTTTTATTCTCCGTCTTTTTTTCTTTCCGAATTTCTTACAGTCGAAATTTTCGAATGATAAGGAACGAAGTGATTATGTTAAGGAACAACTCATCCTTAGAAAATGATCTCTGCCGCCTCTATTCTATGAATAGAATTCTTTTCTTACTTTTGGCATTTATAAAGAAAAAGGAAACTCTATGTTTGAAACCATTGACTTGAGTGTCGTAGATTGGTCGAGGGCCCAATTTGCATTAACAGCAATTTATCACTGGTTATTTGTTCCTCTGACATTAGGCCTCTCCTTCATTGTCGCCATTATGGAGACAATATATGTAAAAACAGGGAATCCGGAATGGAAAAGAATTACGAAATTTTGGATGACCCTTTTCGGAATCAATTTTGCAATCGGCATTGCAACGGGAATCATTTTGGAATTTCAGTTTGGTACCAACTGGTCAAACTATTCCTGGTTTGTCGGCGATATTTTCGGTGCCCCTTTGGCTATTGAAGGAATCATGGCGTTTTTCATGGAATCTACATTCATTGCTGTAATGTTTTTTGGATGGAATAAAGTAGGAAAGGGATTTCATCTTGCTTCTACCTGGTTAACTGGCATCGGTGCCAACCTATCCGCCCTCTGGATTCTTGTTGCCAATGCCTGGATGCAATATCCTATTGGCATGAAATTTAATCCAGATACTGTGCGGAATGAAATGACGAATTTTTGGGATATCCTATTTTCTCCCATAGCCATTAACAAATTCCTTCATACAGTATCCTCAGGATATGTTACTGCTGCTATTTTTGTTATCGGAATAAGCGCCTGGTTCTTATTAAAGAAACGAAATGTAGAAATGGCTAAAAGCAGTATGCTCATCGCAGCGATTTTTGGTTTGATCACATCCCTGTTTTTAGCTTTCACAGGTGACGGTTCTGCTTTTCATGTGAGCCAGAAACAACCCATGAAATTTGCAGCCATGGAAGGGCTTTACAAAGGGCAAAAAGGGGCAGGTCTTGTCGCTTTCGGAATTTTAAATCCATCAAAAAAACAAGGCGATTCAGCCAATCCGTTTTTAATGAAGGTTGAAATTCCCAACCTTCTTTCCATCCTTGGTTATCGCAATCCAGCTGCATTTGTCCCTGGAATTGATGACATTATCAAGGGAGGGTTTAAACCCGAATTCGACCCTGTCAACCCTCTCGAAAAAGCACAGACACTCTCTGTGGCAGAAAAGATTTTGCATGGAAAAAATGCAGTCGCAGCGTTATCGCTTTACCGTGAAGCAAAAATGAAGGAAGACCCTGCTACCACAGATAGCGCCCTCAAACTATTACACACTAATTTCCCCTATTTCGGTTATGCATATCTGAATTCTCCACAAAAAGCCATTCCCAATATTCCATTAACCTTTTACAGCTTTCATCTTATGGTGTTTTTGGGAATTTATTTCATTCTCCTTTTCATCGTCATTTTATATCTCCTTTATACGCACAAGGTTGAAAAGAAACGATGGGTCTTATGGATAGCTCTCTGGACCATCCCTCTTGTATACTTAGCCGGACAAGCCGGTTGGGTTGTTGCTGAAGTGGGCCGGCAACCCTGGGTCATTCAAGATTTAATGCCCACAATGGCCGCGGTATCAAAAATCAACACTTCTTCTGTAATTACAACTTTCTGGCTATTTGCTATTCTTTTCACTGTCTTGTTGATTGCGGAAATTATGATCATGGTTAAACAAATAAAAATCGGATCAAAAGATGGAGGGACTAACTGATGTTTGAAACTTGGACAATAGCATCTTTACAAGAGTATTGGTGGATAATTATTTCAATCCTGGGTAGCCTTTTGGTTTTCCTGATGTTTGTTCAGGGAGGGCAAACGTTGATCTATACAATTGGAAAAACTGAAATGGAAAGGAAAATGCTGGTCAATTCATTAGGACGAAAATGGGAATTTACTTTTACTACGCTGGTCACATTTGGAGGAGCATTTTTTGCTGCTTTTCCACTTTTCTATTCAACCAGCTTTGGAGGAGCCTATTGGGCTTGGATGGCAATTCTATTTCCATTCATTATTCAAGCAATCGCTTATGAATTCCACAGTAAGCCAAATAATTTATTAGGACATAAAACCTATGAATGGTTTCTTATCATCAACGGCCTGTTGGGAACCGTTTTAATTGGAACGGTGGTATCTACTTTTTTTACAGGTTCAGAATTTATCATCAATAAATCCAGCCTGACCAATGTAATTGATCCAGCCATCTCTCGTTGGCAGGGATCTGCTCATGGGCTGGAAGCTGTATTAAACTGGCGCAATGTATCACTTGGATTGGCCGTTTTTTTTCTTGCAAGGATTCTTGGCCTTCAATATTTTATGAATACTATAAACGATCCTATTATATTGCAACGATCTAAAAAACAGCTTTTTATAAATTCAATCCCTTTTTTGGTTTTCTTTCTCACCTGGGTAATTGCTTTAATCATTAAACCCGGATTTACCGTTAACCCTAAAGATGGGATGGTATTTATGGAAACTCGCAAATATTTCCACAGCCTGGTTCAAATGCCACTTGTGTTTCTTATTTTTGGAGCTGGTATTTCATTTGTTCTTTTAGGGATTAGTCTTTCATTGCTGACTTTTGAAAAAAATGCCGCCAACGGTATTTGGTATTCCGGAGCCGGGACGATATTAACTGTTTTTGCACTTTTTCTGATCGCTGGGTTTAACGACTCTACATACTATCCTTCTCGGTCTGATCCAAATAGTTCGCTGACAATACATAACAGTTCTTCCAGTCATTACACCTTGGTAGTGATGAGTTATGTATCTCTTTTAATACCCTTTGTTATTGCTTATATCTGGTTCGCATGGAAATCCATCAATAATAAAAGGATCGATGAAGAAGAAATGAGAACTGAAGGACACACATATTAGTTCTGTTTTTTGTACTTTTGCCGCTTACTATACTAACTCCATACCTTTATGAAAAAAACACTGCTCCTGTTAGCAGGAATGTTATGTTTTGTCATAGTTAGTAAATCCCAATCCTTAATTGCCACTCCAACTAACGACACTGCTTCCTTTCCTTACTGGATTCAAATGATGCAGAATCCGAGTGGTAATTTTTTTAAGACTCAACGGGCCTTTAATTTATTTTGGAAAGATCGGAAAATTACGAGAGGATGTGGGTGGAAGGTTTTTAAACGTTGGGAATATATGATGCAAAGCAGAATTTTACCAGATGGCTCATTCCCAGATCCTACTGCAACATTTAACATGTATGAACAATACCGAAAAACACCTCAATCTATCAGTGGTAATTGGATCAATCTAGGCCCCAGTCAGATCCCTGCACCAGGGCCATCCGGATATGAAGGCCTTGGTCGCCTGAATGTAGTTGCTTTCCATCCTTCAGATCCCAATAAATTTTATGCAGGATCTCCTTCCGGTGGATTATGGCAAACTACCGATGGTGGAAATACCTGGGTTACATATACCGACACTTTGGCAACACTTGGGGTATCTGCGATTGTCGTTGACTATACGAATCCCAATAAAATTCTTATCGGAACCGGAGACCGGGATGCCGGAGATGCACCAGGATTGGGTATTTTTAAATCTCTGGATGGCGGTATTACATGGACTCCTTCTCAAACAGGAATGGGAAATGTTACCGTTTGCCGGATTATTCAACATCCTACAAATTCACAAATTTATATTGCAGCCACCACTAGTGGCATCTATCGCTCAACTGATGGTGGAACCAACTGGGTACAAACAAAAACGGGTGGATTTAAAGATATCTTGTTTAAACCGAATGATCCGAATTTCATTTATGCCGTTGCTGGAGCTGATTTCTACCGTTCTACAGATAATGGGCTTAGTTTTGTCAAAATCACGTCTGGATTGACTTCTGGTCAACGTGCCGTTATTGCCGTCACCCCTGCCAATCCGGCTTATGTTTATTTTCTGCAATCTAATAATGGATCTGGCTTTCAGGGGTTATTCCGGTCAACCAATTCCGGACTTACCTTTTCCACTCAATCCACCACGCCAAATATCTTAAACTACGATTGCAGCAGCAATGCTACAGGAGGACAGGCCTGGTATGATCTGGCATTAGCTGCAGATCCGAATAATGCGGAAATTATTTTTGTCGGTGGAATTAATGTTCAAAAGTCCATAAATGGTGGAGTTACATGGACAGTTTCTTCCCATTGGGTTGGCAGTTGCGGAGCAGCAGAAGTACATGCCGATTGTCATTTCCTCACCTTCTCCCCTGTCAATGCCAAATTATACGCTTGTAATGATGGGGGACTTTGGGTTTCTCCTAATTCCGGTATAACCTGGAATGATCTTACCGTTGGTATGACTATTGGCCAGATATACAAAATAGGACAATCACAAACAGTGCGAGATGAAATAATTAATGGCTTTCAGGATAATGGGACTTATACCTTAACCCCAACTGGATGGGTAGCCACCGGTGGAGGCGACGGGATGGAGTGTGCCGTAGACTATTCTAATGCCGCTTATACGTATCATACCATTTACTATGGAGATATTTATCGCAAATACAATCTTAACAATGAGGTACATATTGCCGGAAACGGGATAAAAGGGATTACCGAAAGCGGCGCATGGGTCACTCCTTTTTGCCTGGGAGAAGGCAATTCAAAACGGATGTTTATTGGATATAAAAACATCTGGAGGACTGAAGATGTTACACTCAACTCATTTACTTGGACAAAAATCTCTGATAATCTTGCAGGAACAAATACTTCAGATATGTCGGTCATCGAAAATTCTCCAGCCAATCCCAATATTCTATATGCAGCCCGTTCCGACAACCGGTTGTTTAGAAGCGATAACTGTCTGGACAATGTTCCAACCTGGGTTGATCTCACCAGCTATTTACCAACCTCGGGTACGCCAACAGATGTTGAAGCACACCCCACTGATCAAAACATCGTTTACATGACATTGGGCACCAAGGTTTACAAATCTGTCAATAAAGGACTGGCGTGGATTAACATTACCGGAAATCTTCCAGCCATCCATATCAGCACAATTACATATTATAAGAATGCCCAGGAGGGTTTATACATTGGAACCGATGCCGGTGTTTATTATAAAGATGAAAGTACCGGAGATTGGATTCTCTTCAGCGCCGGACTACCCGCAAATGGCCGTGTCACCGAACTGGAAATTTATTATGATAATGATTCTATCTCCCGCGATGTAATCCGGGCAAGCACCTATGGTCGCGGTTTATGGAGCTCCAACTTGTATCAATCTTCGCCACAAGCTGATTTTATAGCTGATAAAACTTTAGCTCCTATTGGTTGTCCAATCAATTTTCTGGATCAATCTTCTGGAGTCCCTACTTATTTTGAATGGACTTTTACAGGTGGATCACCTGCATCTTCTACGCTTAAAAATCCTTCAAATATCGTTTATAGTGTAGCCGGATCATATCCAGTCAAATTGAAAGCATGGAATGAAACCGGGTCTGATTCAACTATTAAAACCGGGTATATAACTATCAGTTCCACCCTAACACCTGAAGTTAATTTTACGGCAGATAAATTTGTCCTTTGCAGCAACGAAATAGTTCATTTCACCGATCAGACACTGAACTGCCCTTCCTCTTGGACATGGCAGTTTGAACCCAATAGTGTAATGTACCTGGAAGGAACCACAAAAAACAGCCAGAACCCCATCGTTCAATTTAGTGCAAATGGCACCTACAATGTGCAATTAACTTGTACTAATGCAGTAGGCTCTTCTTCCACTCAAAAACCAGGCTTCATTGTGAAAGGTGGATATACACTTCCTTTCGAAGAGTCTTTCGAAAGCGGCTTTGATCAACATCATTGGCAGGTAGTTAATCCTGATTTTTCTATTACCTGGGACACTATCTCTGTCGGTGGAACAGTCAATGGATCAAAAGCAGCGTGGATGAATTTCTTTGAATATACAAGGGTCGACAGCCGTGACCAACTTATTAGTCCGGCCCTTGATCTAACCGGGTTTGGAATTGTCACCTTGAACTTTAAACATGCTTATGCACAACGAGCAAGAAAAGATTCACTCATCGTTAAAATATCGCAGGACTGTGGAACTACATGGGAAAGAATACTGGCAGCCGGTCCCAATGGAACCCCAACCCAATTTGTAACACATGAACCTATTACCACTGCTTTCTACCCGGAATCAACCAACGATTGGTGCGGGGGAAGTTACGGTGTTGGGTGCTATTCAATCGATCTGACACCTTGGTCAGGGAAGCGCAACATCAAACTGATGTTTGAATCATTTAACCGGTTCGGGAACAATCTGTTTCTGAACGACATTACGGTAAGTGGCCCTGTGGGTATTCCTTCTCAAATAACACAGGAACCAATAAAAATCTTCCCTAACCCAACCACAGGGAAATTGTTTATATCTATTAATGATGGAACAAAAGAAACCCAGGTTTCACTCTTAAATTTACAAGGTCAACGACTTTTTACTTGCTCCCTTACTGAAATGTCAAACAACGCACCTCACGAGCTTGATTTCTCCATGTATCCCAAAGGTGTTTACTTTTTAAAAGTGACTTCTCATACAACTTCTAAGATAACTAAGATTATTATCAACTTATGAAAAACACGTTCGTATTTTTATTATTTTGTTGCTTTACATTGACAGGATTTTCACAAGGATGGCGACCCAACGAAAAAGAGATAAAAATCTTCCTGCATTCTGAATCGGAAGGACAAAAATTAGGTGAATTGAATCTTGATCTGGAACCGGTCAGCCTGGATGGAACCATATTACGGGCTTATGTTACCGATACAGAACTCCAAAAAATTAATGAACACCATTTTTCTTATCAAATCATCATCCCTGATCTGAACAAACATTACCTGAATTTCTGGAAAGATCACATGGTTCCAAACGGATACTATACCTATGAACAAATTATAGAGATTGCCGACAGTCTGGCGACAAATTTTCCCACTATTTGCAAAAAAGTAATATGGGGTACTTCAATGGGAGGAAGACAGCTTGCTGCATTAAAAATCAGCGATAATGTCAATACCGATGAACCGGAACCAGAAATCATGTTTGATGGAGGTATTCATGGCGATGAAGTTGGAGGAGCTCAAAATATCATCCTTTTTGCCCGTGACCTTTGTACGGGATATGGAAATGATCAAACCATTACCGATTTAATCAATTCCCGGGAAATCTGGTTATACCTTATGGTCAACCCCGACGGACGTGTCAGCATGAGCCGTTATAATAACAACATGGTGGACTGTAACAGGGATGCTGGCTATATGTGGAATGGAGAAGGAAATAGTACAGGAGCATTTTCACAGGTGGAAACAAAAGCGTTACGAAATTGCATATTTGACAACCAATTTGTTGTATATACAAATTACCATAGCGGAACAGTGACTCTCTCATTTCCATGGAGCTATCGCTCAAACCAAGCAAGAGATTATGTCCATATTAATCAAATTGCCAGTGCCTATGCAGCTACTTCAGGGTATACCAACCTTCAATATGGGCAGGGCTATAATATCATGTATGCCATTAATGGGAGTACAAAAGACACGCAATATGGATCTCTTGGAAATGTTGGGTGGTCAATTGAGATCTCAACTGACAAACAACCTCCTTCTTCCCAAATCATGACCTTTTATAATGATAATAAACCGGCTATGCTCGAAATAATCAAGGAGTGCGGTTGGGGAGTATCGGGAATCGTTACCGATTCTTTAACCGGAGAACCGGTAAGGGCAACTATTTGGGTCAATAATTATTTTCCTGTTTATACCGATCCTGAAGTTGGTGACTATCACAAATTTGTAGTTCCGGGAACCTATTCATTGAAAGTGACAGCCAACGGATATCAAACCAAAACAATCACCGGTATCAATGTTCCAAACCAGAACGTTGCAATAACTGATTTTCAATTGGTTCCATATCAAAAGTATAATGCCGAAAAAGTAATGAGTTGCCGGATCCCCGGGAACAATTTTGGTGATGAAGGCTTCACGCCAGGATGCTTGGGAGAAGCCGACTCTATCCCTTATTCTTTAGGAAAAAACGGATGGATCACCATCGATATGGGCGATACCATTTATGACGGCCCTGGTTATGATTTTAAAGTCATCCAAAATGGAATTCCGCTTAAACCATTTACAGTTTCTGGTGGAAATAGTAAAGATGGTCCGTTTACCACAATTGGAACTGGAACAGGCACTACCAGTTTTGATCTGATGTCGGCTCAGCTTGGAAAAGTCCGTTATTTGTATATCAAAGACAATGGGTCCGGTTCCTCTTATGGACAGCGGGTTGGATTTAACCTCGATGCAATTGAAATGATCACACCTCCCCTGATTGTTAAATTTTCATCCAGTTCTGACACACTATGCGCCAAAACAACGATTAATTTTGAAGATCATTCCTTAGGAAATCCTTCCTCATGGATTTGGTCCTTCCCGGGTGGCATCCCCTCTTCTTCAACAAGTAAAAATCCTGAAAACATTCAATATGATGTACCCGGAAGTTATAATGTTACCCTCACCATTTCCAACGGAGTCAGCTCAACTTCTAAAATTATAACAAATTACATTAATGTGTTTGCCAATCCGGATGTTTGTCTGGGGAATGATACAACTATTTGTTCAAAATCTTCACTTACCTTGAATGCTGGAAATCCGGGAGCATCCTTCTTATGGTCAACAGGCGAAACGACACAGATCATTCGGGTTGACTCAACCGGAGTGGGTAACGGAACCCAAAACTATTGGGTTGCTGTCACAAACACTTCCAACTGTACAGTAAGCGATACAATTGCCGTGACTTACGATCCCTGCACCGGAATCGAGCCAAATAACACAACACCCTCAGTCATGGCATTCCCGAACCCGACTCAGGGAAAATTTTCACTTCATATTACCGGCTTCAACAAGGGGAGTTGGCAACTTTTCTCTCTCTCAGGCCAGTTACTGAAAAGTTCAACCATCTTGAATGACGATTATACTTGTGAATTAAATGGAGCGGAATTTCCCCAGGGTATCTGTATTTTACTTGTCAGTAACAATTTGAAAACTGTGGAGAAAAAGATCATCATCCTTTGACATTCTGATATGCAATTGTTCTATGCTTCTTTGATTCATGAAAACAGCTGTATCCTCAGCGAAGAAGAATCGTGGCATTGTATAAAAGTACTACGGTCGAAAGTGGGAGATACTATCCATTTAACCGATGGAAAAGGGAGTTTATATGAAGGAAGGTTGGTCAACATACAATCGAAAGGCTGTATTATAGAAATTTTCAATACAACGCACCCGAATTGTATCAAAAGCTGGAAGATCCATATCGCGATGGCTCCACCTAAAAATGCAGATCGGTTTGAATGGTTTCTTGAAAAGGCTACTGAAATTGGCATCGATGAAATTACACCCATTAAATGTGATCATTCCGAAAGGGAAAGCGTAAATATGAGACGGCTTGAAAAAGTATTGATCACTGCGATGAAACAATCGCTAAGGACGGTACTTCCCACTTTGAATGAACCCGAAAAATTCAGAACTTTCATTTCTCATTCATTTGAAGGACAAAAATTTATCGGATATTGCAACACAGAAAACGATATTGAATTACATGAAGTTTATCAACCAGGCCGCCCTGCTCTTATCATGATCGGTCCTGAAGGTGATTTTTCACCAGATGAAATAGCACTTGCTAAGGAAAACGGATATACGGCAGTACATCTTGGAAAATCCCGTCTCCGTACCGAAACTGCCGGAATTGTTGCGTGTCACACCCTTGAACTTTTGAATCAGATGAACAACCGAAAATCATAAATCTTAAATTGTTAATGGGTTCTTCCAGCCGTTTTTTTCATTTGTTACTATGTTGTGTCGGAATCATTGTTCTGTTGACTTCCTTCACACCCCCCTCCTTCCAGATAGCTTTGCTAAAATATAACGGAGGAGGTGATTGGTATGCCAACCCTACTTCTCTTTCCAACCTTGTCAATTTTATCGACAAAAACCTCGCTGCCAATATCAGTAACGATATTGCCAACGTAGATGTCGGAAGCCAGGAGATCATGAATTATCCATTTTTACACATGACAGGACATGGCAATGTTGTTTTCTCCGACCAGGAAATTCAAAATCTTCGTAATTACCTCATGGCAGGTGGTTTTCTGCATATCGACGATAATTATGGCATGGATAAATATATTCGACCACAGCTTAAAAAACTTTTTCCCGAACTTGAACTCATTGAGCTTCCATTCGATCATCCCATCTATCATCAACATTATGATTTTCCAAGGGGACTGCCAAAAATTCATGAACATGATGGAAAACCGCCTCAGGGCTTTGGTCTTATCTATGAAGGCAGACTCATTGTCTTTTACACTTATGAATGTGACCTTGGAGATGGATGGGAAGACCCTGCCGTTCATGGCGATTCAGAAACAACCCGACTGAAAGCCTTACAAATGGGAGCAAATATCCTTCAATACGTTTTTACAACTAAATAACGCGGGAAGGATTGCCTGATAGCTATCTTTTTCTAACTTTGAACCAATTATAGGGAACTATGGGAAAGCTCTGCGACAAACTATCTGAAGATGTTCGGTTTATTGAAGGACTCAAGGCATGTCTGAATTGTGGAACCTGTACCGCTATCTGCCCTGCTGCAGAATTTTACAATTATCAACCCCGTCAAATTGTCGACATCCTTCAAACCCGCGATGACGAGCAGATTGTTAGCCTTTTAAAAAGTGATACCATCTGGTACTGTGGCGAATGTATGTCATGCGTTACCCGCTGTCCACGAGGCAATGCACCTGGCCTACTGATCACTGTGCTTCGCTCTGCTTCTCAAGAATTGGGTTACTTCGTGGAATCGGAGAAAGGCCGGCAACAATTGGCGTTAAAACGTACTGTAGGGGAATGGATTCTGAAATATGGTTATTGTCTTTATCCATCAGAAATAATTCCGGAAAATCATCCCGAACAAGGCCCTGTATGGGAATGGGAATTTGAACACATGGATGACGTGATGCACCGCCTTGGAGCAAATTATAAAAAAACCGGGCCTGGAATTCTCCGGAAAATTCCGGAGGAGGATCTCGAAGAGGTCCGAAAGATTTTCGAGGAAACCGGAGGCATGAAAAGATTTCAGGAAATTGAAGAATACTCCAGGATCAAAGCAGAAGAGATGGGTATCAATTTAACAGAAGGCATGGATAATGATTATATCCGGCACATCTATTCGTATAATAGCAATCGACATTCAAAAGAATCATGAAAATAGAGGGAAAACGCCGGATTTGGAAGGATTATCAAAAAGAAATCGCGGAAGACCGGTATTTTTATGTACGTAGTTGTGTACGACAAAATTTTTTCCCGGGATCTGAAAGAACATTCCTCCGGATCATGAAGGATGAGCTAAACAAAGATGTTTTTGAAAACGCTGCTCATACTACTTGTTCAGGAATAGGATATCACAGTGATATTGTTCCTTTTGAAACCGTGATGACTATGGTAGCCCGTCAATTTGCCTTAATGACCGAGTCGGGATATGAAAATTTTACAACCTCCTGTATTACCTCTTTTGGCCTATATACAGAAATTCTTGAAACATGGCAGCATTTTCCTGATGTGGAACTCCGGGTGAGAGAACATCTGAAAAAAGCCACCGGAAGGGAATTCATTGTTCCTAAGAATTTATCCCATGCCAGTGATGTCATTTTCAAATTCAGAAAGGAAATTGCCAACAAGGCAAAATTCAAATTAATCAATAAACATACAGGTAAACCCATACAAGTAGTAGAACACATCGGTTGTCATTATTCCAGAATGTTCCCCAGTAAAGGAGTTGGCGGAGCTGAATATCCCTATGTCCTCGTTGGGATGATCGAAGATTGGGGTGGAGAGGTGATCGATTACCCTGAACGCAGGCATTGTTGCGGATTTGGTTTTCGGCAATACCTGGTTCAAGCCAACCGTGGATATTCACTTTCCTGTTCGAAAAAAAAATTCGATTCCATGGCCCCTTACAAGCCAGATTGTATCCTTACCAATTGTCCGGGATGCCCCATGTTCCTTGATCGGTGGCAATATGCACTAAGTGAAATGGAAGGAATAACGTATGGGGAAAACGGTCAGGGTATTCCTGTTTTAACTTATGAAGAACTTGCCGGTATGATGCTGGGTTATAATCCATGGGATCTTGGACTTCAGGTACACCAAGTTCCTGTTGAACCGCTCCTGGATAAAATAGGAATTCCATATAACCCGGAACAAAAATTTCTAACCTTGGATGGAATGTCAATTGGGAAACCAGAAACCCCCACTTTTCTTAAATTTTACTGAGATGAAAAAGCGCATTATTATAATAGGCGGGGGCATTGCCGGTATGACAGTCGCCGGAGCGCTTCCGTCAAATGAATTCGACATCATTCTCATCGAAAAAGAAATTTTACCGGGAGGACATGTGGCTAAATGGGATCGCCTCTTTCCAAGCCGCCGTCCCGCAAAAGAAGTACTGGATTTTGTCCAAAAAAGTATGGCCAAAAATGTTGTTATAAAAACGGGCAGCACCATTACAACCATCCATCGTGATCAAAACCTTTTCACACTTCACCTCAACGGGGAAGAGCCAATTGTTGGAGATGCTGTTGTCCTTGCAACCGGTTTTGACCTCTTTGATGCCCGAAAAAAAGAGGAATATGGTTATGGAATCTATAACAACGTGATCACTTCGGAAGAGTTGGAACAAATTTTTCATGAAGGAAAAAAATTAACAACCTCAGAAGGAAAAACGCCTCAAAGGATCGGAATAATTCATTGCGTTGGTTCACGTGATGAAAAGGTAGGTAATCTATACTGTTCCAAAGTCTGCTGCGTTACAGGTGTTAAACAAGCAATTGAAATAAAAGAGATGCTCCCGGAATGTGAAATATTTTCTTTCTATATGGACCTCAGGATGTATGATCGAAACTTCGAGGAACTCTATTATGAAGCCCAACAAAAATGGGGTATTAATTTCATCCGGGGGCGATTATCTGAATGTGCAGAAAATCCAGGCCACAGCCTGATCATTAAAACCGAAGACACCCTCACCGGACATCCTCTAAAAATGACTGTTGACATGATCATCTTACTTGTTGGATTTGTTCCAAGCCCGGAGACTAAAAGGATTGCCAGGATGCTTGATTTACAAACTGGTCAGGATGGATTTCTCCTTTCAAGCGATGAACATTACAATGACAATTCCACCTCCGTTCCGGGAGTGTTCCTTACTGGAGCAGTCAAAGGACCCGCTTGTATTGTTAACACAATCGCTGATGCAAGGGCAACCGCATTACAAATTGAACGGTTTTTAATCACCGGAATATCGGAATAGAGAAATAAATATAGATGAAGAATTTTGGATATACAATTCAACGGGACCAGTCAATCGATATTGACCAAAATGACCGCAGGATTGTAAATTACCTTCTCTCTTTGGAACCGTCTTTTAATCTTTGTCTCGGTTGTGGAAGTTGTACGGGAACTTGCACTGCAGGACATTTCGTAGATTTTAATATCCGTCGGGTGCATACCCTCCTTCGGAGGGGAGAGTCAAAACAACTGAAAACAGAAATGAAGAAATGTATGTTTTGTGGAAAATGCCAGCTTGTTTGTCCCCGTGGTGTAAATTTACGAAACCTGATTATAACTATTCAACGGGCTATTGAACAAATCGGATGATCAACTTTAACCTCTTCGTTCTTCCTTTCTTCCTCGGGCTGATTTATGTTTTGGTCGCCGTCGGAAAAAGTTGGTACCATTGGATCAAAGCACTTACCCCGATTGACAAAGTTAAACTCTCCACGCTTATCCGTCATCCAAAACAGGCACTTTCAGCGCTTAAAGAGGTTTTTCTGGAATCATTAGTCCATCGTAAAATGTGGAAACGGAATCCACTCCTTGGTTATATGCACATGAGTTTTGCATTGGGTTGGTTTCTGCTCATTGTATGCGGGAATATCGAAAGCCGTTTCTATAGCGGAGTCCACGTTAATGCTCCTTATTATCCCATTTTTTTGAAATTCTTCATTCATGACCGATTGGTGATATTCTTTGAGGTTTTTTCTGTTCCCGGCTTTTTCCGCTTTCTGATGGATTTCCTGCTGCTTTATATTTTAAGTGGTTTGGTACTGGCTTTGCTCAAACGTCAATATTCCAATTTTTTTGGCATGAAACGTACCTCCAGGTTCCAGTTCACCGACCGGGTTGCTATGACCTGTCTTTGGCTCATCTTTCCTTTACGTTTATTGGCTGAAAGTTTCACAGCCGGCCATTACGGAAGTGGCGGTGGTTTTCTGACCCAACCCCTCGGAGATTTTTTAGTACAGTTACTTCCGGTTCCTTCAGAATTTGTTGCTTATGCCATGTGGTGGGGATATTCGCTAAGCCTTGGAATATTTTTCGTTATGCTTCCCTACTCACGGTATATGCACATTCCCACAGAGGTGCTATTGATCTTCTTCCGACATGCCGGGATTCAACCTAAGAAATGGTATTCTTCTTTTTCCGATACAGAGGTACAATCTTGCTCCCGTTGTGGTGTCTGCATTGATATTTGCCAGATGAATACCGCTGGAATCCACAATGCACAAACTGTTTATTTTATTCAAGGAGTCCGCGACCGGTATGTTCCAGAGGAAATTACACAAAAATGCCTTGTCTGTGGCCGTTGTCAGGAAATCTGCCCCGTTGGAATCAACACCGATTCGCTTCGACTTATTAAAAGAAGAGAGTTGGGATCTGGACAATCGACCGATTTCAGCTATCTGAAATCCGACGACAAGCCAAAAACAGCCCAGATTGTCTATTTTTCAGGTTGTATGACCCATCTCACTCCGTCCATCATTCGTGCCATGACCGGAATTCTGGAAAACGCGGGAATATCCTATCTGCACCTCGACAAAGACCGGAGTATTTGCTGTGGCCGCCCGTTAATGATTGCAGGAAAGGACCGGCAAGCCAATGAATTAATTGAAATCAACAAACAGATAATTCATGAAACACGGGCCACATTACTGGTAACCTCCTGTCCTATTTGTTACCGTGTTTTCCGCGAAGAATACAACCTTCCAATACGAATCCAACATCACTCACAATTTATCCTTGATTTGATAAAAACCGGAAAAATTCCATTACAAGGTCAGTTTAAAAAGGTTGTTTACCACGATCCCTGTGATCTGGGACGGGGAACAAAGACCTATGAAGCACCACGAGAAGTATTGTCAAAGGTAACAGACCTTCTACCAGTAAAGCAAGAAGCCAACAATGCGTTATGTTGCGGTGGAAGTCTGGGAATATTGAATGTAACTCAGCAACAGCGAGCCATGATAACGAAGGAAGCATTGGATATACTACTTGAGAATAAACCGGAAATTCTGGCTACAGCCTGTCCCCTATGCAAAAAAACATTCGCCACTCACGCTTCTATTCCGGTAATGGATATTGCCGAATTGGTCTATCAGTCAATACCTAAACCTTCTTACTCCGCTTCCGCTCAATCTCATCAAGCAAAATCTTACGCAAACGAATTGATTTAGGTGTAACTTCCACATATTCATCACCCTTGATATATTCCATTGACTCCTCAAGTGAAAATTTTGTCGCCGGGTAAATCACAGCTTTGTCATCAGATCCGGAAGCACGAACATTAGATAGTTTCTTGGTCTTGTTCACATTGATTACAATATCATCGCTCCGGGTACTCTCTCCAATTATCTGTCCATTATATACCTCTTCAAACGGCTCAATAAAAAACTTTCCGCGATCCTGTAATTTATCTATTGCATAAGTGATGGCTTGTCCGGTATACATTGAGATAAGGGAACCATTATTTCGCCCTTGAATATCACCTTTCCATGGCTGATAAGATTTAAAACGATGCGCAAGCACCGCTTCTCCTTCTGTTGCCGTAAGAACAGGATTACGCAGGCCAATCAGTCCACGGGCAGGAATTTCAAATTCAAGGATGACCCGATCGCGCTTATGTTCCATATTCATCATGTCACCTCTTCTGCGGCTGACAAGCTCGATTACCTTACCAGCAAAAAGTTCAGGAACCTGAACTTTCAATAATTCAATTGGTTCGCATTTCTGACCGTCAATTTCCTTGGTTAAAATATGTGGTTGCCCCAACTGGAACTCATACCCTTCGCGACGCATGGTCTCTACCAGAATTGCAAGGTGAAGAATTCCACGCCCAAATACCTGAAAACGGTCAGGGGAATCCATCTCTTGAACCTTTAAAGCCAGATTTTTTTCAGTTTCTTTGAACAAACGGTCACGAATATGACGGGAAGTAACATAAGTTCCTTCCTTGCCTGCAAAAGGGGAATTGTTGATGGTAAAAAGCATACTCATCGTGGGTTCATCCACGATGATCGGAGTCATTCCTTCAGGATTGTCAAAATCGGCAATGGTATCGCCAATATCAAAATTTTCAGGACCAAGAATTGCGCATATCTCCCCGGCACCAACCTCAAATTTTACTTTTTCCTTACTAAGTCCCTCAAAGAGATACAACTCTTTGACAACTGATTTTAATACTGTTCGGTCATTTTTAACCAATGAAATGGGCATTCCAGCTTTTACCGAACCACGGGTAATCCTCCCAACGGCAATCCTGCCCACATAGGAAGAATAATCAAGCGAACTGATTTGCAGTTGCAAGGTTCCGGGCAATTGCTGGGGCGCAGGAATATGTTCAATAATCTGATCGAGCAGATAACTAACGTCGGTGGTCACATTGCGCCAATCGTCCGACATCCAGCCTTGTTTTGAAGAGCCATAAACGGTCGGAAAATTCAATTGGTCTTCACTAGCATCCAGGCTGAACATCAGCTCAAACATCGCCTCTTGCACCTCGCCTGGCGAACAATTTGGTTTATCTACCTTATTGATAACAACGATGGGTTTCTTCCCTAATTCCAGGGCTTTTTGCAATACAAACCTGGTTTGTGGCATTGGTCCCTCAAAAGCATCAACTAAAATCAGTACACCATCTGACATGTTGAGAACCCGCTCAACCTCTCCCCCAAAATCACTATGGCCTGGTGTATCGATAATATTGATTTTTACCCCCTTATATCTTACGGAAACATTCTTAGACAAGATTGTGATTCCACGTTCGCGTTCCAGGTCATTTGAGTCAAGAATGAGTTCCCCCATTTCCTGATTGTCACGAAATAAATGAACCTGGTGCAAAATCCGGTCAACCAAAGTTGTTTTACCATGGTCAACGTGAGCTATAATTGCAATATTTCTGATTTCCTGCATGTTATATTATTAAATCGGCTATTTGAAATAGTTTGCAAAGGTACGGGAAATAACAATGCGCTAAACATTGTGGATTCAAACCGCCAACGGGCACCCCATTACTATAAATCGGCCCAAACGTAGTGAAACTGATTCGTCACCGGGCTGGCATCAACATTTCAGTTTACTGATTTGCTCCTCAAGAACATGGATCCTTGATATCGCATCGCTTTGCTTTTTCCTTTCAATATCAACAACCTGTTGAGGTGCATTATTCACAAAACTGGCATTATTCAGCTTCTGATCCACTTTCTTTAGAAATCCACGGGTATAATTTAGTTCCTCCTCCATTTTTCTCAACTCTTCTGTAACATCGATCTTTCCGGTAAGTGGAATAAAAAATTCTGTAGAACCCACCACAAATGGAATTGATCCAGCTATTGACTCTGTAACATATTCCAGTTCAGTAATATTACAAAGTTTGCAAACCAGTCCGTCAAAAGTCGGATCCACTACCTCATTATTATTTTTTCGGATAAATAAACGCATCGGTTCTCTCTGCGGAATGTTTTTTTCTTTCCTTACACTTCGTATCGCCATAATGACCAACTCGGCAAAACCGAATTTTTCGATCAATGTCAAATCAAAATCTTTCGGTTCAGGTTGGGCTGTAAGCTGAATCGTTTCGCCGGTTTTTCTCTCACGCAACAGATGCCATATTTCTTCCGTAATGAACGGCATAAAAGGATGTAAAATTTGAATAAGATGCTCAAAGAAGGTGATTACCGATTCAAAAGTATCCGGATCAATGGGCTGTTGGTATCCCGGTTTAATCATTTCTAAAAACCATGAACAAAAATCATCCCAGGCAAGTTTATACACTGCCATGAGCGCTTCCGATAATCTATATTCTTCTGTCAGAGAATTAATATTCTTCAGGGAAGCATTAAAAATTGTTTCAAACCAATGGATCGAGACCTTGTTTATTTCGGGTTGACTTAAATTCGCATCAATATCCCATCCTTTTACCAAACGCAACGCATTCCATAATTTATTGGAAAAGTTGCGACCTTGTTCTATCAGCGCATCATCATATAGTAAATCATTTCCAGCAGGCGAACACAACAACATACCTACCCGTACAGCATCAGCGCCATAACGGTTGATGAGTTCCAGTGGTTCAGGAGAATTCCCCAGGGATTTCGACATTTTCCGCCCTTGTCTGTCCCGAACTATTCCGGTAAAATAAACATTTTTAAACGGAATTGCTTTACGATATTCCCAGCCAGCCATGATCATACGTGCAACCCAGAAAAAAATAATTTCTGGGGCAGTTACAAGATCATTGGTTGGGTAATAATATTTAATATCTGGATTGTCAGGATGCCGAATTCCGTCAAAAACAGAGATGGGCCATAACCAGCTTGAAAACCAAGTATCCAGTACATCTTCGTCTTGCCTAAGATCTTCCTGCGTTAATTTTAAATCAGGATCTTTAATTTTCGCATTTGCAAGAACCAGTGCCTCTTCTTTTGAGTGGGCAACTACAAAATCACCTCCCGGAAGATAATATGCCGGAATCCGATGTCCCCACCACAACTGACGGGAGATACACCAATCTGTCACATTTTCCATCCAATGGCGGTACATATTCTTATATTTTGACGGATGGAATTCGATGGTATCATTTTCAACCAATTCAAGAGCAGGTTTCGATAAATCTTTCATCTTCATGAACCATTGTACGGAGATACGCGGCTCAATCACCGCATCGGTACGTTCAGAATAACCCACTTTATTCGTATAATCTTCAATTTTTACAAGGTGACCATGCTTTTCAAGTTCTTTGGTGATTTTTTTCCGGACTATAAAGCGATCTTCACCTATAAAAAGCTGGGCAAGGGGGCTCATCGTCCCATCCGGATTAAAAGTATCAATAACCTCCAGTTTGTACTTGAGTCCCAGATTATAATCGTTGATATCGTGGGCAGGAGTAACTTTAAGTGCTCCGGTACCAAAATCTCTGTCAACATATTCATCAAAGATGACCGGAATAGAACGATGAATCAAAGGGACAAGGATCCGTTTGCCTCTAAGATGAGCATACCGCTCATCCTCCGGATGAACACAAATCGCAGTATCTCCCAGAATCGTTTCAGGCCGGGTAGTTGCAATAGTGATCCATTCATCATCAGTACCTTCAACCCGGTAACGAACGTAATATAGCTTCGAATGTACCTCTTTGTATATAACCTCTTCATCCGAAACAGCCGTCAATGCCTTCGAATCCCAGTTAACCATACGGATTCCCCGATAGATCAAACCCTTATGATACAAATCAACAAAAACATCAATCACTGAATTATACAGAGAATCATCCATCGTAAAACAGGTTCGTTCCCAATCACAGGAAGCCCCAAGTTTTTTTAACTGTTCCAGAATAATCCCGCCATGCTTGGTTTTCCATTCCCAGGCATGGGTCATAAATTCTTCCCGTGTCAACGTCGATTTGTCAATTCCCGTTTCCTTAAGTTTTGCAACGACTTTAGCTTCTGTGGCAATAGAAGCATGATCTGTTCCCGGAACCCAGCAGGCATTTTTTCCCAACATCCTGGCACGTCTTACCAAAATATCCTGAATGGTATTGTTGAGCATGTGTCCCATGTGTAAAACTCCCGTTACATTGGGGGGTGGAATGACAATGCAATAAGGCTCCCGCTGATCAGGGACAGAATGAAAATATCCTTGTTTTAACCAGTAATCATACCATTTGTCCTCAACTGATGCAGGATCATATTTGGAAGCTATATCCATCATAACGTTTCTATTAAAAAGAATAGCGAAATTAGTAAAAATTAAAAGAGTTTACTTCTCTTTACAAGGTATGGTAAGAGGATCTGCTCAAATCCACTGTTAATGTCGGCCTCTAACATATCAATGAGATATTGTCCGCAACGCAACCTAAGTTCTTGTTTGAACTTAGTGATCGTTTCAACATACTTTTCTTTTATCCCTGAAGGAAACACCTTCAATTGTTCTCCACTTTCAAGATCAATGAATTTGTATGGTCGGTCTTCAAAATTAAAATCCAGCTCCTTGCTTTTGTCCACGACATGAAAAAGAATGACTTCATGTTTGTTATGCCGCAGATGTTGCAATGCAGAAAAAAGCTCCTCTGTTTGAAAATTATTTTCAAACATATCGCTGAGGATGATCACCAGCGACCGTTGATGGATCCGTTCCGATAATTCGTGAATAGCCTGTGCTGCCATGGTCGTTTTTATTTGTGAAGGATCACGCGGAACCAATAGCTTTTCCAGCTCTGAATAAAGATAACGATGATGGACAAGGCTCGATTTGGCAAGTGTATGAAGCTCGATGGCATCAGAAAAAACACTTATTCCAACAGCATCTCTTTGTTTACGCAAAAGGTAGATTAACGCAGCAGCGATATAAACCGAGAATGCAATTTTATTCGGATGGTCGATATCCGGTTTTGAAAGAACCGGATAATACATTGAAGAAGAGTTATCGATTAAAATCTGACAACGAAGATTGGTTTCCTCTTCATATCTTTTCGAATAAAGACGGTCTGTCTTTCCAAAAAGTTTCCAGTCAATCGCTCGGATCGATTCACCATTGTTATACAATCGGTGTTCAGCAAATTCTACACTAAAACCATGAAAGGGGCTTTTATGCAAACCAGTAATAAAACCTTCAACAACCTGACGGGCTAAAAATTCAAGAGAGGAAAATTGTTCTAATCTGCTTTGATCAATGGGTGACACAAATGTCTGTTATATATATTTTTCGATCATGGCTTTATATGAAGCCTTTGGCACAGCACCAACCAATTTGTCAACAACCTGCCCTCCTTTGATAAATAAAACAGTGGGAATATTTCTGACCTTATATAAAGCTGTTACAGTAGGATTATCGTCAACATTCATTTCGCCAGCAACGATCCGGTCTCCGTACTCAGCTGCCAGTTCATGAATAATCGGGGAAACCATGCGACAGGGGCCACACCATTCGGCAGAAAGATCCACTATTGCTAATTTGTCACTTTTAACAATCTTTTCTTCAAAATTTGCGTCAGTTAGAGTCTCGAACATATCTAATGGTTTTAAATGTTATATGATAATACATTTGCAAAGTTACAAAAATATATTCTTCTTCAGTCGCCAATTACCTTCACCTGAATATCAGGCAACTCGGATAATGCATGAATCATCTCCCTGGCATTGACCCGGTATTTTTTCGAAGGAAGATCCACGGCAACATTATCAATCACATCCAGAATCCTAATCCGGAGGGCACATTTTCCCTTATGTTGCTTCGTCAACTGATGGAGTGTTTTAACAGTTTCAACCGAAAGTTCGTCAAGTCCAATGGTCAGATACAGAACTTTTGCCAGCTTATCCATAACCTCCGATAAAAGAATAATATTATTTACCCGTATTGACATTTGATCCGGATTATCAAACCGTGATTCAATACGGGCTTTAATAAACACGTATTGTCCCTCTTCCAAAAAATGTTTCCATTTCAGATATTCCTCTGAAAAAACCATCAGGTGAATGAAATTAAAGTAATCTTCCACAGCAAAAGATCCGTATGATTTTCCGGTTTTCCCTGTTTTATGTTGAGCCTCAATTACGATCCCTGCAAAAGTGATCTCCTTGCCTTTGAAAGGTTTTAAATCCTGCTTCAGTTCATCGATGGAAACATTACAGAATTGTTCAATTTCAAAACGGAAGTCATCCAGGGGATGTCCACTCATATAAAAACCCGTCACTTCCTTTTCATACTTCAATTGTTCCAATTTGGTCCAAGGCCGGCAATCGGGTAATGCGAGCTCTTTTAGCTGAACCTCTTCCGACTCTCCGAACAGGGATTGCTGCATGGAGTCCTTCCTGGCATGAAAATCTGTAGCATGACGCAGAATCTTCTCCAGAAATAAGAGATCATCACTATTTTCCTGATAAAAATATTGGGATCGGTGAGTATTCTCAAAACAATCAAATGCTCCGGCTTTCGCCAATGATTCCATACACCTTTTATTTACCATGTGAGAATTAACCCGCCGGGTAAGGTCAAAAATATTCGCGAAAGGTCCATTCTTCACTCTTTCTTCTACGATACTTTGAACAGCCGCCTCTCCCACATTCTTTATCCCTGCCATACCAAACCGGATTTCCCCTTTTTTGTTGGCCACAAACGCCATTGCGCTTTCATTCACATCGGGGCCCAATACAGGAATTTTCATTCGCTTACATTCATCAAGCAAAAGCGCAATTTCTTTCAAATCATTCAAATTCCTACTTAATACCGCAGCCATAAACTCAGAGGGAAAATATGCTTTTAAATAGGCCATTCTGTATGCCACATAGGCATAACAGGTAGAATGAGATTTGTTGAAAGCATAATTGGCAAATGCTTCCCAGTCTTTCCAGATTTTTGTAACAATCGTGATGTCATGTCCGTTTTTCTTACAACCCTCAAAAAACTTGGGCTTCAGTTTAACCATCATGGCTTCTATCTTCTTTCCCATCGCCTTTCGCAATGAATCGGCTTCGCCTTTGGTAAATCCGGCCAATTGTTGCGACAACAACATTACCTGTTCCTGATATACCGTAATACCATAAGTATCTTTCAGATACTTCTCCATTATCGGAATATCATAGGTGATTTTTTCCCGGCCATGCTTGCGATTAATAAAACTTGGAATGTATTCCATCGGGCCTGGCCGGTAAAGCGCATTCATAGCGATCAAATCCTCTATTTTATTCGGTTTGAGATCCTTGAGGTACTTTTTCATTCCATCCGACTCAAACTGAAAAATTCCGGTTGTCCTTCCCTGACTGAACAATTCGTAAGTTTTATCGTCATCAAAGGGAATATTCTCTATATCCAAATCAATGCCCTGAGAAATCTTAATATTCTTTATTGAATCTTTGATGATTGCCAGGGTTTTCAATCCCAGGAAATCCATCTTCAACATTCCTACTTTCTCAATATAGGATCCATCAAATTGGGTAATAAAAAGGTCTGATTCTTTGGAGATAGTAATGGGAATATAATCGGTTAACTGGCCTTTACTGATAATAATTCCGCAAGCATGAATTCCGGTTTGCCGGATCGACCCTTCCAGACTTTCAGCATATTTGAGTGTTTCTGCGATCAGCTTATTAGAAGAAGATCGGGCTGTTTTCAATTCAGGGACCTCCTCATAAGCCGTTTTTAAGGTAATACCCGGGCGTGTTGGTATCATCTTAGTCAATCGGGTCACCTCATCCAGCGGCAACCGTTGTACACGGCCCACGTCACGGATGGCTCCTTTTGCCGCCATCGTTCCAAACGTGATTACTTGTGCTACTTTATCCCGCCCATATTTATTTACAACCCACTTTAACACCTTATCCCGTCCATCTTCATCAAAATCGATATCAATATCCGGCATCGATATCCGATCAGGATTCAGAAATCGTTCAAACAGCAAATCGTATTGAAGAGGATTAACATCAGTGATCCGGATACAATAAGCTACTACCGATCCTGCCGCAGAGCCACGTCCTGGTCCTACGGAAACATCCATTTCACGTGCAGCCTTTAGAAAATCCTGGACAATAAGAAAATAGCCAGGAAATCCCATTCTTTTTATGGTAGCCAATTCAAAATCTATCCGTTCCCGAATTTCGGGTGTAATCTCTAAATACCTTTTTGCAGCTCCTTTATATGTAAGATGACGCAAATATTCATCCGCATCAGAAAAATTTTCAGGGACAGGAAAATCCGGCATGAGCGGTTTCCGGTCTAAGCTGTAATCTCCAATTTTCCCGAACACTTCCATCGTGTTCTCCAAGGCTTCCGGAATATCGGCAAAAAGGGTATTCATCTCTTCCTTCGATTTGAACCATTCTTGACCGGTATAGCGCATCCTTCCAGGATCATCAATAAATTTACCTGTGTTTAAGCATAATAATCTTTCATGAGCTGCAGCATCTTCTTCATTTAGAAAATGGACATCATTGGTGGCTATTACTTTGACCTGATGTTTGCGCGACAATTTGACAAGCGCCTCACAAACCACCTGTTGTCTCTTGTAAACCTCATTGTCCAGGGTTGGATCCGTGGCTGGATGACGCATCAGTTCAAGATAAAAATCAGAACCGAACAAACTCTTATACTCAAGAATTACCTGTTCGGCTTTTTCAATGTTACCGGCAAGAATAGCGCGTGGAATTTCACCCGCCAAACAAGCCGAAGATGCAATTAAACCTTCGTGATAAATCTCCAACAGTTCCTTGTCAATTCTGGGTTTATAGTAATGACCCTCTGTCCATGAAAATGAGATAAGTTTAACCAGGTTTTGATAGCCAATTCCATTTTTCGCCAATAGGATTAAATGATCACCCTTCCGGTCGATCAACTCGGTTTTATCTTTACGATTTCGCCTGGCAACATAAGTTTCACAACCAAATATTGGTTTAAAATTTGGCTGTTTATCGGCGGCTTCTGCAAACTCTTTAATGCCATAAAGATTTCCGTGATCGGTCACAGCGGCACCCGGCATTCCAAGTTTCACTGCCTTCGTTACCATGTCACCGATCCGTGTGGCACCATCCAGGATCGAATATTGGGTATGTAAGTGTAAATGAACAAAATCTATCATCTCAGGGAGGAAAAAAAACTACAGAAATCAAAGTTGTAAAAGTATCCGAAAAAATGTTTCGTTCTGTAATTGTTCATAAATTTGCATTGGGATATCCAGTTTTGTACATTTGTGTTTCTTAACAAGAAGGATATGTTTAGCGCAACTCATTTTCATCCGATGATGGTTCATTTTCCCATTGCCATTATAATTATCGGTTTTCTTGCCGACCTTGCAGGTGTTTTTTTTAGAAAAGATAAATGTCTGACAAAAATGGGATATTGGCTTGAAATAGTTGGGATGATCACTGCGATTTTAGCTTTTGGAACCGGTTATTTCTTCACTAATCCCATGGAAGGTGAAGCCGGGTTAGCGCGTGAGCAGCATGAATTTTTTGCCACATTTACCTTGATTACAATCATCCTTGCAACCCTGTTTCGCATTGTAATCAATTATCTGAAAAAAGAAGAATCCAACCTGAAATATCTTTCACTGGGGTTGTTTTTTTTAGGTTTCGTATTTGTTTCCATCACTGGTTATCTGGGAGGAACACTGGTACTCGATTATATGATCGGAATGTAGAATATCTATAGAAAATTAGGATGACAGACCTGGAAGACATTTTGGTTGCCAGTTCTCTATCATCTACTTTACCAACCATTATACAATCATTATACATCGACTGAACGACCATTATACACCGACTGAACACCGACTGAACACCGACTGAACAACCATTGAACAACCCTTATACAACCATTGAACAACCCTTATTCAAAATGCAAATAAGCACAAAAAGCGTCAAAACGTCCATTGCTATAACAAATACGACTGGTGCGCCAAATTCCTCAATCCGTATTCAAAATCAAAATGGTGCAGATCTTTTTCGGGGAAGAAATTTTTACCTTTTGATTTTATTTATTGGTTAATTCGAAAATAATCCCGAATTTTGCACCCCTTAAAATAATTAATCAATTAATCAATGCCAACGAAAATCAGATTACAAAGAAGAGGTAAAAAAGGTCAAGCTTTTTACCACATTGTTATTGCGGATGGTCGTGCACCACGTGACGGAAAGTTCATTGAACAAATTGGTACGTATAACCCGGTCGCTAAACCCGCAGAAATTGAGCTCAATTTCGACAAAGCCTTAAACTGGCTGAAGAAAGGAGCCCAACCAACCGATACCGTAAAAGCCCTCTTGGCTTTAAAAGGTGTTATTTATAAAAACCACCTTTTAAAAGGGGTTCAAAAAGGAGCGATGACTGTTGAACAGGCTGAAGTTAAATTCCAAACCTGGCTCGAAGAAAAACAACAGAAAATTGCAAGTAAAATCAAAGAACAGGAACTTCTTGTAAAAGACTCCCACAAGAAGGCTTTGGATGAAGAGATAAAAGTGAACGAAGCAAAGGCTGAAGCCATTGCAAAAAAAATAGCCAAATTACATCTTGATGAAGCTGCTAAGGCTGCTGAAGCTGCCAAATCTATTGAAGCCGCTCAAGCTACTGTATCTCCTTCAACTTCTGAAGTTTCAGGAAGTAACGAAGCAACTGGTGAAACTACCGAAACAGCGCCTGCTGTTCAGGAATAAAGCACAACATTCTCTATCCTTATGAATAAGGATGATTTTTATTACCTTGGAAAAGTCTTAAAGACGTATGGCAATAAGGGTCAATTACTTGTTCAGATGGAAGTAGATAACCCTGAAAATTATCTTGATCTGGAATCCGTTTACATCGATACACATGGTGAACGGATTCCTTTTTTTCTTACATCCCTGGAACTGAAACATCATCGACGGGCTATCTTCCAATTTCACGACATCAATTCGGTGGAGGACGCAGAAGTTTTTTCCGGTTTGGAAATGTATCTTCCCGTTACCCAACTTCCGATACTGGAAGGAAACGGATTTTATTTCCATGAAGTAATTGGATATACTGTTACAGATTCCCACCACGGAAATATCGGATCGGTTGAAGATATCCTCGAATTGCCACAACAATCGCTTTTACAGATCCGTCATGGTGATAAAGAAATTCTGATCCCGATAGTTGATGAAATCATTAAATCGGTAAATCATCAGCAGAAAAAAATTGAAATTGAAGCTCCCGCAGGATTAATTGACATCTATCTCTAAGGATTGATGGCATTCCGATTCAAACAATTCAACATTGAAGACACACATAGCACCCTCCGGGTAGGCACAGATGCCATGTTGCTTGGAGCATGGGCTTGCCCTGATACTTCCCTAAAAATTTTAGATATCGGAACAGGTTGCGGTATCCTTGCTATAATGATGGCTCAACAATCCGAAGGTTATATTGAAGCCATCGATGTGGATCTTCCTTCCGTCTGTGAAGCAGTCAGCAATTTTTCAAAATGCCCCTGGAGCAAAAGACTTACCGCAATTCATTCCTCTTTACAGGAATTTTCAACACAGATAGAATATCAATTCGAGTTTATCATCACCAATCCTCCTTACTTTTCGAATTCACTCAAATCACGCTCAGAGAGAAAAAATAAAACCCGGCATGATGATGGACTAACAATTGAAGAATTGGTAACGTTTGTTGACATTCTCTTGACACAGGATGGTCGTTTTACGCTCATTCTGCCCCCCGAACCAGCAAAAAAATGTTGCTTCCTTTGTGAAAAAACCGCACTTCATCTCAAACGCCGGATGATGATTTATCCCAAACCAGGCAAGCCACCCGTAAGAATTCTGATGGAATTTTCAAAATCTGTTGTTTCAAACCTTATGGAATCTGAACTTACAATTCTTGATTCAACCGGAAAATTTTCAGATGCATATTTTGCCTTAACAAGTAAATTTCACCGCTTTTAATTTTATTTTTGTCACAACATTTTAATTTTGTGTGTGGAATAATTATTCTGAGCCCACAATCAACCATTTTTCATCCAAAAAAAACAAGTAAAAATGAAGATGTACGACCTATACTTGCATGCAATAACCGTTTTTATGGGTTTTTTTGCCATGCTCAACCCCATCGGGAATCTCCCTGTTTTTCTCGGAATGGTTCAGGATTTTGATAAAAAAACACAAAATAAAGTAGCCCGTAATGCTACAATGTTAGCATTTATTATCATTGCAATCTTCAGTATTTTCGGACATATCATATTTCAAATGTTCGGGATCACGCTGCCTGCCTTCCAGATTGCAGGAGGTATCATTGTGTTTATCATTGGTTTCAACATGTTGAATGCAAAGGAAAGTCCTATTCATTCTCAATCGGTTGATGAAAAACAACAGATGGAGAAAGTAGCGCGTGACATGGCTATTTCACCACTTGGAATACCGCTGTTGGCCGGTCCTGGCACAATCTCTACAGCCATGAACTTCGTTGGTGTTGAAAAATCCATCACAAATGTGATTCTTGTTATTACTATTTTCGGTATCATGTGTCTTATTACCTACTTTTTATTTATTTCCTCCAGGGTAATCGCGAAAAAAATAAGTCCGAGTATGCTTAAAGTAGTATCACGCATCATGGGTTTGATTCTGTCTGTCATTGCAATTCAGATGGTTATCAACGGGATTGAAGGAACAATCGACATATATAAACAGTAAATATGAAATACCATCTTCTTTTATTCATTTTCCTTGTTACCTTTTTATTTTCTTCCTGTTCCAAAGTAAAAACCACCTACTGGCCGAATGGGAATAAAAAAACAGAAATCGAGGTCAAAGGATCAAAACATGAGGGGGAAGCCAGATATTGGTTTGAAAATGGGAAATTGCAAATGGAGTGTAATTACACCAACAATGTCCTTGAGGGAAACATGAAACGCTATTATGCATCAGGGAATTTGGAAGAAGAAATGCAATATCACAATGGTCTGTTGGAAGGAAAATCGGTAAAAAGGGACATGAGTGGGAAAGTTTTTTCTGAATCGACCTATAAGAATGGAAAACTAAATGGGCGGTATGCCGAATATTATCCCGACAAAACCCTAAGGATTGAAGGATTCTATAAAAATGACAATCACGATGGAACATGGTTTTATTATAATACATCAGGGAAAATCGTAGGCGAAGGACGATTTGATAATGGGAATGGGATACAAAAGGTTTATTACGAGAATGGAATAACAAGACAGTTGACACATTATAAAAACGATATGAAAGAGGGAGAAGAGGTCTTTTTTAAGCCAGATGGGGCTATTGAATCGATTCATCACTACCGACAAGGAAAATTGATTTCAAAAAATGATATGGATTGATAATGAAAAAAATAAATATGGTTTTTCCTTTGTTTAATCATCTCAAACTCCTTAATTTTGCAATTGTTATTTTTTTCACAATGTTAGTCTTATAACGGTACATAAAATTGATCAATAATCATTTAAATCTGAATTAACATGAACGTAGAGAAAATCATGACCGACCTGGAAAAAAAACATCCAGGAGAACTTGAGTATTTACAAGCGGTACGAGAAGTTTTAGACTCTATTGAGGAAGTTTACAACAGCAATCCTCAGTTTGAAACAGCAAAAATCATTGAACGTTTGGTAGAACCGGACAGAATTTTAACATTTAAAGTTCCCTGGGTTGATGACAGTGGAAATGTAAATGTGAACATTGGTTACAGGGTACAATTCAACCAGGCCATTGGTCCTTACAAAGGTGGTTTACGTTTTCACCCCAGTGTTAACCTTAGTATCTTGAAATTCTTAGGTTTTGAACAGATTTTCAAGAACAGCCTTACCAGCCTTCCTATGGGCGGAGCTAAAGGTGGATCAGATTTTAATCCAAAAGGTAAATCCAATGCAGAAGTAATGCGTTTCTGCCAATCGTTTATGCTCGAATTATGGAAAGTTATTGGTCCGGAAACAGATGTTCCAGCAGGTGATATCGGAGTAGGTGGCCGCGAAATTGGATTCCTTTATGGAATGTACAAAAAACTTACCCACGAACACGTAGGCGTTTTAACTGGAAAAGGATTGAACTGGGGCGGAAGCCTTGTTCGTCCAGAAGCTACTGGTTTCGGAGGAATTTATTTTGTTCAGGAAATGCTAAAAACTAAAGGCGACGACTTAAAAGGAAAAACAGTGGCTGTTTCCGGTTTCGGGAATGTCGCTTGGGGTGCCGTACTGAAAGCTACTGAATTGGGTGCCAAAGTAGTTACTATTTCTGGCCCTGATGGTTACATTTATGATCCCGATGGCATTTCGGGCAATAAAATTGATTACATGCTTGAACTTCGTTCCTCAAATCAGGACATCGTAAAACCCTATTCATACGAATTCCCCAATGCTCAATTCCATCAGGGAAAACGTCCTTGGGAAGCTAAATGTGATATAGCTCTGCCTTGCGCTACCCAGAACGAATTGAATGGCGACGATGCAAAACTCCTGATTAAAAATGGGACTAAACTTGTAGCCGAAATTTCCAATATGGGCTGTACTCCGGAAGCTGTTGAAATGTTTATCGAACACAAAATGCTGTTTGCTCCAGGTAAAGCCGTCAATGCAGGAGGTGTTGCTACTTCCGGTTTGGAAATGACTCAAAACTCTATGAAACTCAACTGGCCTGCTAAGGAAGTTGACGATCGTTTACACCATATCATGACAAGCATCCACGAATCCTGTATTAAACACGGAAAAGATTCCAGCGGATATGTTAACTATGTTAAAGGTGCTAATATCGCTGGTTTTATTAAAGTTGCAAATGCAATGCTTGATCAGGGTGTAATTTAATTTGATAACACCATTCTCCTTTAAAAAATCCCGGATTCGCACCGGGATTTTTTTTTATCTTTGACCATGCAATTTGTACATCCATTCTTCCTCCTTGCCATTTCTGCTGTCGCAATCCCAATTCTTATTCACCTTTTTAATTTTCGAAAATTCAAAAAAGTATATTTTACAAATGTCCATTTTTTACACGAAATTCAACAGGAAACAAAACGACAATCCCAACTCAAGCAAATCCTGATTTTGTGTGCCCGGATTTTAGCTATCTCATGTCTCGTTCTTGCTTTCGCTAAACCCTATATCCCTTCTTCCCTTCATGAAAAAAAAATCTCAGGTCAGCATTATGTAAGCATATATTTAGACAATTCCTTCTCGATGGAAGCATTAGCAACCCAGGGAAAATTGATAGATATTGCTAAAACCAAAGCACAGGAAATAGCTTCAGCTTACACCACCGCTGACCTTTTTCAACTCCTCACCAATGATTTTGAAGGAAAACATCAACATTTTGTCACCCGTGAAGAATTCCGGAAACTTGTGGAAGATGTTAAACTATCCCCCACCTCCCGCCCCTTACCGGATGTGATCAGCAGAATGAATGACCTTCTTTATTCCACCAGAAAATCAAACCGTGATGCTTATCTGATTTCTGATTTCCAAAAAACAACTGCCTCTTTTTATAGTGCCAAGCCCGACTCATCAACAAGTTGGTATCTGGTTCCATTGTCAGCTGTGAAAAATGACAATCTCTATATTGACACGGTTTACTTTTTATCACCTATTCATCAACCGGGACAACCTGTAAAACTACTGGTAAAAATCCGGAACGAGGCCTCAGACCCACTCGAAAAGGTACCTGTGAAACTTACCATTAACTCAGTTCAAAAAGCAATTTCCAGCTTCTCTGTTGGCGCAAATTCAAGGGTTGAGGTAGTGCTTACCTATACCGAAAACCCAGCCGGGTTCCAGTTTGGAAAAATTGAGATTAATGATTATCCAATCATTTTTGACGACAAATTTTACATTGCCTACACGGTATCCCCATGTATCAACATTCTTTGTATCAATGAAAAAGAAGATAATCGTTTCCTATCTTCACTTTTTGCCCATGATTCTGCATTCCGATTTACAAGCACATCGTCACAACAGCTTGATTATTCATCTTTTAATAATTATTCAATAGTTATTTTAAATGGAGCTACCGAGCTCTCTTCCGGTCTCATCAGACAATTACAAAACTTCGTTCTCCAAGGTGGATCCCTGGCTATATTTCCACCCGAAAATGCCACCTCACGAACCTTTCTGGATCTGTCATCACAACTTCAAACTGCAAACCTCTCTACCATTGACACGAACAGACAACGCATTTCTTCATTGCAATTAGCCAGCGATCTCTTCAACGATATTTTTGAAAAGGGGTCAAATGGAAAGGTTACACTTCCTGAAAATATAGATTTACCTGAAGTATTCCGACACTATACCCTCTCCTCCGGCCTTCAGAGTGGAATGGAAGTACTGATGCGCCTACAGAACAATGACCCATTTCTCGTTTTAACCAAGCTAAAAGAAGGGAAAATTTACATATTTACTGTTCCATTGATTGAAAAATGGAGCAATTTCCCAAAACACCTGATTTTTGTACCCACTCTATATAAAATTGCTTTATTAAGTAATAAAATTCACCCCCTGTTCTACCCTGTTGGGGAAAATTCATTGATCGAAATTCCATTGGTAAATTCCGATGAAAAAAATCTCATTAAAATCAGAAAAAAAACCAGTGAATTTGAAATTATTCCGGAACAACGAAAATTCGGAACCGGAATTTCTCTCTTTACGCATGGACAGATCAAAGAAGATGGATGGTACTCGGTTGCATCGGGAAAATCTGATATAGAAATTGCAGCATTCAATTTTAACCGGAATGAATCCGACATGAATTGTTTTTCGGTTAACGAATTACAAGAGTTGACTAAAAAAATGCCAGCGAAGAATGTTCAACTGATCATTCCCAAAAAATCCTCCCTCACACAACAAATCCATGAACTAAAACAGGGAACACCCCTTTGGAAATTTTTTATCATGTTTGCCCTTCTTTTCCTGGCAATCGAAATTTCCCTGATCAGATGGATGAAATAATCGATATTTTCAGTAATAAAATGTTACAAACATTACAAAAGATGTAACATTTTGTTACACAAATCCCATAATTTTATTTTCACATACAACTGTATATCAATTTATTATACAATTGGCACAATTATTGCATATTAATATATGTTCAAATATCTAATTGATTTAAGAAACATAAAAACTAAAACCATGAAAAGTTTAAATCTCATCTCCCTCTACAAAGCTGAAATCAAAAAGAACATGTTGGCACAGATTAAAGGTGGAACCGATATCCATTGTATATGTGGTCACAATAATCCATTTGTATCTATGAAAACTCAGGGGGGTGCAACTCTTTGTGCATGTAGTGATTCTGCCACAAGTTCCACCGTTCAAAACCGGCCAGAAAAATAATAGTATTTTTCCACTTTGTATTTTTATACTTTTGCCCATTACTTCCGGATCAGATTGCATCCGGATAGAAGTGTGTTATGAAAAAACCTGTACGCTTCAATACTTCCATGGGCAATTGTTACCTGTATAGCGCCTACCGAAATCAATTTCTCCTCTTACATCCGCTTCTTCAATATTATTTTGACCTTGAATCATCAGGAGTAAATTTGAAATCGTACATCTCCGCTCTGGATCCACCAAAAACAATATCGATTGATAGAATAGGAGATTTTCAATTTGAAGAGATACAATACCAATGGAAAAAATATTGCTTGTTAAAGCGCAACCGTTATTTTGACACCCCTCCGCAAACAAAATTAACCGGCAGGTTACGCGCCTCAAAAGTGACGAATAACCTGACCTCTATAAAACAGGTTATTTTTGAGGTAACAGAAGACTGTAATTTATCGTGTACCTATTGCATCTACAGCAAATTTTATATCAATAAAAAACGGGAAAAAAGAGAATTCAATCCCGATCAGGCCAAACAAACCCTCGCGTATCTCATGAAGAGAAGGGAACCTGATCAAAAGGAGTTGATTGTAAGTTTTTATGGAGGAGAACCGCTGAAAAACATCCAATTGATCCGTGAAATCGTCAGTTTTTTAAACACCAACTATCGCCCGGAATTTACTTTTAAATTCACCATGACAACCAACGGATTGTTATTGGCAAAGTACGCAGATTTCCTTGTTGAACATTCTTTCGATATCTCAATCAGCCTGGATGGTGACCGAACGGGAAACTCTTTCAGAGTTTTAAAAAACCACCGTCCCTCCTACGACATCGTCATTAAAAATACCGATTTCGTCAAGTCCCGCTATCCAGAATATTTCGACAAACACATCTCATTTATCACAGTAATCCATAACAAAAATTCTTATCAGGATGTTCATGATTTCTTTCAGAAAAAATATGGTAAAACCCCAACCGTCTCTACAATCAATACAACAACTGTTAATGAGAACTTTCTGGATGAATTCAACAAAACCTTTATAGAGAGACCTTCCCGGCAAACTGAAAATGGGAATATTTATCAATCGATATTTCTTCATCATCCCACAGTAACAGATTTGGCAGATACCATTGAAAAATATTCCGGATTTGTATTTAAAAATCCATATAGAGTTTTAACACCTACAACCCGTCATGTAGGTTCTAAGGAATTTATCCCGACTGCCACTTGTATGCCATTTTCCATGCGGGTATTTCTTACTGCTGACGGCAGCATCCTGCCTTGTGAACACATCAGCAGGATATTCGAAATCGGCACCCTGGAAAATAACGAAATTCGTATTGATCCCGATGCTGTTGCCCGCGATTATAACGATTACTTTGATAAAATAAGACCCTTATGCGACCGATGCTATCTGGCAGATAATTGTAAAGAATGTATTTTCAACACACGGATCGAAACCGAAACACCTGCATGTGATTATTTTCTCGATGCTTCTCGTTTTGGGCGCTATTTGTCACACCATCTCAGTATTCTTGAAAAGGATTATCCATTGTATCAAAGGATATTAAAAGAAGCATACCATGAAAAATAAGGAATTCCATTGGCTATCGATAGAACCTTATGTTCATGGTGTTGTAAAAACCAACCGGGCACTCCTATACAATACACTCAACAAAAAATATCTGATCATCCACGATCAACCTGATATTACTACGCTTATTTCCAAACTATTGGACACAAACAACGGCCGTGTAATCAAATTATCTTCCAGCCTGCTTCAAAAAACTACCATTAAAGAGTTTATTGAATCTTTCCGTAAAAAATACATGGGTGATTTGTATTCATCAGAATGGTCATCGGGCAAACCATTTATCTTTGCCCCCAATCCAATTATCAAAGAAAGCACTTTTCAACTTCAGGATTTTCTTCATGAAGTGACCATTCACCTCGACAGTGGCCCAAATCCAAAAATGAAACCTTGGAAAAATGCTTATTATCAATTTCCCTTCCCTCAAATTGACGATACGAAAAAAAAAGAGATGGATTTTAAATTATTGGAATCTCTCATTGTCCAGCTATCTCCTTTGCCTATTGCAACAATCCATTTGGTTGGAAACGAGGTATTCAATTACAGTTTCTGGATCCCTTTAATGGAAATGATCAAGAACAAACAATTCAGGTTAAAAATACATTCCCCTCTTTCACATCTTGAAGACGAAAATTTGATCTACTCAGGGAAACACACCCAGGTTTCACTGCTCATTACCCTTCCAATTAATATGATCGATTTGAGAAAAATAGAAGCGCTTGCACAAAATCAAGTAGATCAATCGGAAATAGAATTCAATTTTGTTGTTCAAACACCGGAAGAAGTAGCGGCGGTTTCTGAAATAATGAAAACGTTTAAACTGAAGAACTCATTTTTCAAGCCCTATTTTAATGGTTCAAACCTGGATTTTTTCGAGTCAATGGTTTTCATGAACCCAACCGATATTCTGAGTTCCAGGCCCGGTCAAAAACAAATACTGTCACGGTATCTGTTAAATGAAAATGATTTTGGTCGATTAACTGTTCTGCCAGACGGGGAATTATTTGCCAATGTAAATGATCCCCGGATAGGAATTCTCACGGATACCAACCTGGCCGATCTTGTAAAAAAAGAATGGAAAGAAGGATCTTCCTGGCGAAGAATAAGAATAAACCAATCTCCCTGCAACCATTGCATTTATCAATTTCTCTGCCCTCCAGTGAGCAATTATGAATTGTATTTGAAAAAGTTCAATTTCTGTCATACTGTTTTCGAATGATACCTCCTGGAACACTTTTCAATTTAAAAATCACCGGGCGAATTCTTTCCAAAGGAAAAACTTATACTTTAATCAACCTGACTGGATTGGTGATGGGGTTGACTGCAGCCTTCATACTGGTTGTATTTGCAATCAATGAGCTGAGTTACAACCGAAGCTTTCACAATTCCAACCAGATGTATCGTGTGATTGTACATGATTCTCATGGAATCAAATCAGGTATCACTCCATTTTTGCTGAAAGATTTTTTTCAGACGACATTCCCGGAAATTAAACAAACATCAAGGATCATCAGAAGTGATTATTTTACAAGTAATATCAAAGTAAAAAAAGGCCCTATTTTAGTTTCTGTTACAGATTTTTATTGTGTTGACCCTGCTTTTATCGATATTTTTTTACTTGCAGTCACTCCTGAAAGAAATACCAGGATGCTTGACAGTTCAAATTCAATTTTGATTTCAGAACACTTTTGTAAACGGATATTCGGGAAAAAAGATCCAACCGGAAAATTGCTCGAGTGTAAAATAGACGGGCAAGTTTACCAGATGATGGTTCAGGGCGTATTCAAAGATTTTACCTGGAATTCCTCCTTTAAACCAGAAATACTAGCCACTATTGCCCTGTACAAGGAAAGGCTTAGTGTACTTATTCAGGACTCCGAAAAGGAACTTTCATCGGGCAAAGATTATTCTTCAGGTTTGTTTCTTTTGGTTAATAAGAATGTAGAAATTGCATCCTTAACAAAACGGCTTCCAATCGCATTAAAAAAATCTATATTCCGGAAAAATGGTCTTGATGTCAGTCTTCAGAAATTTACCAATTCTTACTTTGATTCCGGAGACGTTCAAAATGATTATATCATCAAGGGAAATAAAACCGACCTTTTAATATACATATCCCTGGCCGTATTTATTTTAATGTTGGCCGGCATTAATTATTCAATGCTAAACACGGCACGGTCTGCCTTGCGTTTTAAAGAAATCGGAATCCGCAAAGTATTAGGTGCCAGCAAAGTAAATCTTCGATCGCAGATAATTACAGAATCTTTTGCACTAACCTTGCTTGCTTTGCCCCTCACCTTTCTTGTTCTGGGACTAATAAATCCGGTATTGAGTACCTTTTATGGGGCAGAAATCCAAATTCATTTCAATACCTTATGGATATCGGTTGTTTTGTTTACCATAATCATCTTGCTGATTGCGTTTTTATCCGGATTTTACATTGCGCTCTATCTCTCATCCCTCAACTTGCTCACGGCTTTAAAATCTAATTATTACCTATACAAAAAAATGACCCTTGGAAAGTTTCTGATTGTTTTTCAGCTTTTTATTACCATTTCGCTTTTCATCGGATTGATTGTTATCTTATTGCAGCTTAATTTTCTCTATAACAGGAATATGGGAATTCAAAAAGAGAATCTGATGATAGTGAACCTGCAACCCGAAGAATTTGTCCAATCAAATGTATTGGAGAAGCAATTAAGCGATTGCCCGGAAATACTCAATTCATCACAGGTTTCCATTGCCATTCCAACTTTTGATAAAACAAGTAATGATATCAAAGTACAGGGACAGGAAGAGAAGGTTCCCTTCGAAATCTTCAAAGCAACACCTACCTTTTGTAAAACAATGGGAATAGAAATTGTCAGGGGGAGAAATTTTCAGTTGGCTGATACGAACGCTCAAGTTCCACCAATTATCATAAATGAAGAGGCTGCACAAACTCTTCAATTCAGGGATCCGCTTAATAAAAAAATCGGTCCCTATATCATAATCGGAGTCACGAAGAATTTCAGCATCCGGACAATGCATCTTAAGGTAAGTCCGACCATTGTGGTTTTCGATAAAGAACCCGGTCAAACCATGATCATTCGTTACAAGGCGGGGCGGGAGCAACAATTATTGAAAGCGGTTAGGAATAAATGGAGTTTATTAGCGCCAAACCTACCTTTGGAATATAAATTTTTCGATAATGAGTTGAATCAATTGTACGGTAAGGAAAAAAAGTTTGGGTTTACTATAGGATTGTTCACCGGGATTGCTTTTAGTGTCACCGGGATGGGATTATTTGGGTTAGCCATGCTGATGGCAGAAAGGAGAAGAAAAGAGATATCAGTCCGAAAAATTTTCGGAGCCACCCGGTCGCATATTATCTTGATTCTTCAAAAAGAATTTCTGATTGATTTTCTAATTGCTGCAGCATTATCTGTCCCTGTTTCATGGTACTGTTCATCTTTGTGGTTAAATGGATTTTATTACCATATTTCTTTGAATTGGTGGATTTTTCTTGGGGCCATCCTTACGGTAGGATTTTTCGTGTCATTGATTTTATTTTGGAAATCACGTCGGGTTCTCAATGAAAATCCATCCAATACATTAAAATACGAATAATGAGTTTTATTTTTTACAACCAGCATGATTCCAGCGATTGTGGGCCTGCCTGTTTGCAAATGATTGCCCGCTTTTATGGAAAAAAATTCCGGTTGACCCGTTTGCGTGAGTTGTGTTTTCTTACACGCGATGGTGTTTCCATGTTGGGCATTAGTGATGCTGCCGAATCTATTGGATTCCGCTCAATGGGGGCTAAACTCACTTTTTCACAATTGAGGGACGATGCCCCTCTCCCATGTATCGTTCATTGGAAACAACGCCATTTTATTGTTGTTTATGACATCCAAAAAAAACACGGGAAGGAGATTGTTTATATTGCCGATCCTGCCCATGGAAAAATAAAACTCACAAAAGAGAACTTTGTGAAAGGCTGGATGGAGGGTTGCGAAAGTACAAACCAGGGGGTTTGTCTTCTCCTTGAACCAACAGAAAAATTACAGCAGCAAAAAGAGGAAGGCCAAACCGGGTCAAAATGGGATTTTATTCTTCCTTACCTGAAACCAAGGCAAAAAACGATGATCTACCTTTTCTTTATGATGATCGTCGGAAGCGTGATTCAACTGATTTTTCCCTTTTTAACACAAGCCATTGTGGACAAAGGGATCCGGAATCGAGACATGGGTTTCATCACATTGGTCCTTTTGGGACAACTTGCATTGTTTCTTGGACTCACGGTCGTAGAATACGTCCGTGGATGGATATTACTTCATGTAAGTACCCGGATCAACATTTCCATGATATCCGGGTTTTTAAATAAAATCATGAAACTCCCCCTGGGGTTTTTCGATACAAAAATGGTAGGGGATTTGATGCAAAGGATCAATGATCATCAAAGGGTGCAGTCGTTCATGACAGTAAGTTCATTGAACATCATTTTTTCTTCGGTGACTTTTTTATTATTTGGCATCGTTTTGCTTTTCTACAATATCCTTATTTTTTGTGTATTCCTTTTAGGCAGCATGCTGTATGCGTTATGGGTATATTTATTCATGAAGAAACGTAAAGAGTTGGATTATCTAAGGTTTTCGAGAATGGCAGAAAATCAGAATACGCTTTTCCAGCTTATTCAGGGAATGTCGGAAATAAAATTGTACAATGCCGAAAAACAAAAAAGAAACAAGTGGGAAAATATCCAGGAAAAGCTATATCAATTAAGCATAAAAAGCCTAAAACTTAGTCAATATCAAAGTGTTGGTGCACTTTTCTTCGTCCGCACCAAAGATATTCTGATCACCTTCCTAACGGCTTCATTAGTTATCAAAGGAGAATTAACCCTTGGGATGATGCTGGCCATTCAGTTTATTCTTGGACAACTTAATAACCCGGTTGAGCAAATGGTCGGTTTTATACGGGAGGCCCAGGATGCCTTTATCAGCATGGAAAGGCTGGAAGAGATCAACAGTCAAAAAGAGGAGGAAGACCCCAATGCTCCTGGTTTAAAAAAATTGCCAGAATCAAAAAACCTGTCCATCCAATCTATTTCATATCAATATGAAGGCCCCTATTCGCCATGTGTTCTCCAGAACCTTTCGCTTCATATTCCGGCTCAGAAAGTTACAGCAATCGTAGGGTCAAGCGGAAGCGGAAAAACCACCCTTATAAAGCTCCTTTTGGGATTCTATAAACCAACGAAAGGCACAATATTGGTTGGGGATACCATGCTCAACGACATTTCCTGTAGTTTTTGGAGAAGTCAATGTGGATCTGTGATGCAGGATGGGTATATTTTTTCCGATACCATCGCAAATAACATATCAATCGGGGATGATGTTCCAGATGAAGACAGAATGAACCGGGCCTTATTAATTGCAAACCTGAAGGATTTCATTTTAACACTTCCATTAGGGACCCGAACCATGATCGGACAAGATGGTTCGGGCCTCAGTGAAGGTCAAAAACAACGAATTCTGATTGCAAGGGCAGTATACAGGAATCCCGAGTTCCTCTTTTTCGATGAAGCAACAAATGCTTTAGATGCAGGAAATGAAAGGAAAATCATGGACAATCTTCAGGAATTTTTCAAAGGAAAGACTGTTGTGATTGTTGCACATCGGTTAAGCACAGTCCGGCATGCCAACCAAATCGTTGTACTGGAAAAAGGCAGGATTGCAGAACAAGGAACGCATGCTGAACTTACTGTTATGAAAGGAGTTTATTACGAATTGGTAAGGGACCAACTTGAGTTGGGATAGAAACAATAATATGTTATGCTGAAAACAGAATCACTTTCAAAAGTTTTTATGGCAGAGGATATGGAAACCCTGGCATTGAACAAAGTAGATTTTACAGTCAATGAAGGCGAATTCGTTGCCATTATGGGCCCTTCGGGATGTGGAAAATCAACTTTATTGAATATTCTCGGATTATTGGATACACCAACTCAGGGAAATTACTATTTCCAGTCAGAAAATATGGCTGGCTATTCTGAAAACCACAGGGCCAGGATTCGAAAAAACAAAATAGGCTTTATATTTCAGAATTTCAATCTGATTGATGAATTAACCATTTTCGAAAACATTGAACTTCCGTTGGTTTATAATGGAATTGAATCTCGGGAACGAAAAGTAAGAGTTCAGGAGGAATTGGATAAAATGGGAATTCTCCATCGCAAAAACCATTTCCCCATTCAGCTTTCCGGAGGTCAACAACAGCGGGTAGCCATCGCCCGGGCTCTAATAACAAATCCCCAACTCATCTTAGCTGACGAACCTACCGGGAACCTCGATTCTGCAAAAGGAGAGGAAATCATGGAAATGTTGACCACGCTGAACAATGGTGGAACTACCATCGTAATGGTAACCCATTCCAAACGCGATGCTGAATATAGCAGCAGAATTGTAAATCTGTTCGATGGTAAAATTGTAAGTGAAAGAAGATAGTGGCTACAATTTGATCGTAAAAATTGTTTTCTCGCCAGGTACCGAAATGAAATCCAGTGTTCCGCCATGCATTCGGATGATCTGACGCGATAAACTGAGTCCAATTCCCGACCCTTTTTCTTTCGTTGTAAAAAATGGAACAAAAATATTTTCCATGACCACATCTGGTATTCCTTTTCCATTATCCTCCACCTGAATATAGGTGTGCTCCAGGGTTGTGTGGGCAGAAAGTGTGACTTTGGAATTCGGTTTTTCCTGACAGGCTTCGAGTGCATTTTTGACCAGGTTTATCAGTACCTGTTCCAATAATTTCTGATCAGCCTGAACCAGTAAAGAAGGTTGGCATGAAATCACTATTTCTACCTGCTTTTGCTCAAGAAATTCGTCGAACAACATTTTCGTTTCCAGTAATAGTTTTCTGACATTTACCACCTGAAACTGTGGCTTGGGCAATTTATTTACATCCCTGAAATTCCTTACAAAATCCACCAGACCTTTCCCACGTCCTTCAATAATATCCAATCCACGCACTGTTTTATCAATAACTGCAGGAGTTAACTCCTTTGGATCGACTATCTGGCCTGTTTCACGATCTTTAAAAATTCGAGAAATGGTATTAACCAAGGAAATAATCGGAGTAATCGAGTTCATTATTTCATGTGTCAGAACACGAATCAGCTTTTGCCAGGAATCCATCTCTTTCTGATCCAATTCAGCTTTGATATTTTGTAAGGATACAAGATGCAGTAACTTGTCTCCTACCTTAAACTCTCTTTTTTTAACAGATAAAGGAATCAATTCTCCTTGAATCACAACAGAAATCAAATCGCTTCTTTCGGGTTCAAGAGTCTTTAGAAATTCACTTAATCCATCTTTGTAATCATCCAATTTTGTTAGGTTTCTGACGACATAACAATTAAAGATTTTTCGAAATTCGTCATTGATAAATTCCACAGTTCCATTTTGCGTAAAAGAAATCAATCCAACATTGGTTTGGTCTACAATGGTTTTAAAATAGGTATTTCTGATTTCATTCTCAACTCTGATCTTTTCAAGCCGGTCATTGATTCTGGTAAAATATTCCTGTAATTTATCAAATTCACTTCCGGATTTTAAAGAATGTTTTAAGGAAGTAACATCTCCGCTTAGGTAAGCAAGAAAAAAAAGCTCCAGTTTCTGATTTATTTTATTGAGATAGCGGATCAAGGAAACGACTTGAAAAAGAAAGAGGAGCCCCGTAAGAATAATTAGAGAAACATTTGGAAAGAAAAAGATAATCCAGAATAGCAGGAGCGCATTGAGTGCAAGGAGAATTACCCTGATAATAATTCTACGGTAATAAATTTTACAAATCATACTGCTTCATCTTGCGATACATCGTAGGTCTTGATATACCAAGTTCCTTAGCAGCATTTGATAAATTTCCCAAATTTCGCAAAAGTGCATTCCTGATTATGTTCTTTTCATATTCGTTGAAAGAAGCAGGGGCATCCTTAATATTCATTGAAGGAAATGGAATTTTTTTTAAGAATAAATCGTCGGGATGAACTGTTGTCCGGTCAGCAAGGATCACCGCTTTCTCGATTGTATGCTCAAGTTCACGGATATTTCCGGGCCATTGATAATTTTTTAGTGAGAGGACGGCATCGCGATCAAAAAGCATCTGCCCCTTCCCATATTTTACAGAAAATTTGTCAAGAAAATAGCCAGCCATTAATTCGATATCATGCCCCCTTTCCCGTAAAGGAGGAAGGTCAATCTGAATGGTATTGATTCTAAATAGTAAATCCTGGCGAAACAACCCTTCCATGACCATTTTTTCAAGATTTTTATTGGTAGCACAAAGAAGCCTTACATCGATGGGAATTGATTTATTGGAGCCAAGCGGGATAACCTGTCGTTCCTGTAAAACATTAAGAATCTTTGTTTGCATATTCAAAGAAAGGTTCCCTATCTCATCCAGGAAAAGGGTACTTTGATTGGCGGTTTCAAATCTCCCGATGCGGTCTTTTTTTGCATCGGTAAAAGCTCCTTTTTTATGACCAAATAATTCACTTTCAAAAAGAGAAACCGGGATTGTAGACATATCAACAGTTACCATTGGTTTTTTGGCTCTTGCTGAAAGTCTATGAATCTCTCTAGCAATCATTCCTTTCCCCGTACCATTTTCTCCTGTAATCAGAATATTTGCATCGGTTTGTGAGACTTTTTCTACAATATCAAGGACACGCCGTATGGCAGGACATTCGCCAATAAATTCATGAAATTGGTGCTCAAGATCAGCATTTAATTGATCCTGATTCTCTCGGTTTTTTTGAAATTCGATAGTCGACTTACGTAACTTCAGCCCATTATTCAGAGTAGCCAGAAGTTTGTCATTGTCCCACGGCTTCAAGATAAAATCAGTTGCTCCGTTTTTTATCGCTTTTACCGCCAGATCAATGTCTCCGTATGCCGTCATCATAATAACACAAAGGGTGGGATCGATTTTCAATATTTCAGCTAACCAGAATATTCCTTCATTTCCGGTATTGATACCTGCTGTAAAATTCATATCGAGAAGAACCAGATCGTATTGATCTCCCTGTAATGTAGATGGAATCAAATTGGGATTTGAGATGGAAGTAATCAGGGAAAATTCATTTTCAAGAAAAAATTGAAGAGCCTGAAGAATTTCAGGATTATCCTCTACAATTAAAAGCTTACCATTTTTTTGCATGCCAATTATTTATCTATATCTGATGAGGTAAAACGTGTAAACAAATGTAAAATTTATTTACACACGCTGTAACATTTTGTTACACTTTTTACATAAATAATTATCAATAATTTAGTATGTCCCTGATAATGTGCATATTTAGTTTTTGGCTCAATTTTTGCATTTAAGAATGTACTATTCATACTAAAAATGGCAGAACAGACTATCATTGTACATATCAAAGGATATTGGCGTGAACAACACAAACAGGAACTTCCGGAAACAGGAGGAATTATTTTTATTTATGAGGCAATTTACAACTCGATTGATGATACCGCTGACCTATTAAAACTCATCTACATCGATAGTGCAGAAAATATTCGGGAAAAGGTCTTAACTCATGAATTGGCTGACACGTGGATGAAGTTTCTTAATCCCGGAAATGAACTTTGTTTTGCAATTGCAATGACAGAAGAGCAACACCGTGAAAGAATCAAATTGGCATTTATTGCATCCCATTTCCCTCCTGTAAATGGTCTTTCACCAATTTATTTTCCATTTGACACCACAACGCTGATTTCAACAGGTAAGACTGCCTTACTAAGTAGTGTGATTACCGTTCGAAATCATCCCAATTCACTTTTCCCCGCTTCTGGTTTGATCCCAACTTCGAATTGGATTCCCGTAAGATCCGTCCCAGTTCTATAATCAACATAAAAGAACAAAATTAGCTACCGGAGAATAAGCAGGAATAAATTAACGACTACTTTGTACCTGATTTTTTTGTTTGTTCAGAACAATAAATTTTACGACTCCTTGCCAATATCCTATTCCATAAGAAAAATGAATTATAAAATAGGTAATTGGAAGTAAGAAAAGTAGAGATAATCGATGGGAAGAGAAAATTAGTTGAATAGAAAAAAAAATAGAAAACAGAAAATAGGTAGCTAATCCGAATAAAAAGAAAATGTAAATATTTCCTCCTAAAAAAGGAGAGATAAACGTTCCAAAAAGAAATAGAACAAAAAAGAAAGGAGCGAGTTGCCGGATCGTAGTAGGTTTCCCAATTTTTCTGCTGACCAGTGGTTTAAATAGTCCATATTGGTAGAACATTCTGAAAATTCCGGTTAAAGTATTCCTGGGATAATAATCTATTGAAAGGCCAGGAATCAAATAAATTTTCCCTCCTGCTTTAATCAGTCGCGCATTGAATTCATCATCCTGATTGCGTAACAGCGTTTCATCAAACAACCCGATTTTTTCAAATACTGTACGATGGTAACACCCAAAAGTCACGGTATCTACCTCTTTTATTTGTGTACTGCCAATCCGGAACCAGGAATTTCCCATGCCGAAAGGGGAAGATAGGGCGGTAGCAATAGCCAATGATGTGGCAGTAGCGTCAGGAGGAACAGCCCGACAACGTAGGCCTACATTATCTGCATTTAATTGAAGTGAAGCATTAATTAATGTAGAGACATAATTGATCGGATAACGGGCATGTGATCCCATGATGATGATCCATTCTCCATGAGCATGGGTTATTCCCAAATTAAGAGCAAAAGGAACATATTGTTTATCATTTACCAACATTCTAACATGGGGATTTTTTTTTAAAAAACCATTCACGATTGGAATGGTTCCATCGGTACTATTCCCATCAACCACGAAAATTTCCATCTTATCCTGCGGGTAATCCTGCATGTCAAGATCATCTAAAATTTTCCCGATAAATTTTTCTTCGTTCCAACATGGGATAATGATTGAAATAAGTGGTGAATCCATCATGATTATCTTTTGAAAGGAGAGAAACGAATTGCAAAGTAAATAAAAAAAGGCCACCCATAAATAGATGACCTTTTTCTGTTATGTCGGGGTAGCAAGATTCGAACTTGCGACCTCCTGCTCCCAAAGCAGGCGCGATAACCGTGCTACGCTATACCCCGAAAAATAGTAACATTTAGAGATGCAAAGATAAGAATTATTTCTAACTTTTTATTCTTTATTCTTCCTTGATATTGCGGAGAAGGGGGGATTCGAACCCCCGGTACAGTTTCCCGTACGACAGTTTAGCAAACTGTTGGTTTCAGCCACTCACCCACCTCTCCAAGAACTTATAAAAACCCATATTAGATATTAAAAATCATCAACAGGTTTTTCTAAAAGGCCTGCAAAAATATGAATTCTTACGGGTTAAACAAAATTATTTTCATTTACCAGAATTTGCGGGAAGTACATGAGTTTTTTATAAATTTGGAAACAGTTTTTAAACATAGATTCCCTATTAAACTAACCGACATGAACGAAAAAACTTTTGCAGAGAAAATCTTTGGTGCAAAGAGAGGAAGTATTGTCTTTGCCAAGCCGAATTTAATATTATCGCATGATAACACTTCAAGCATTTACAGCACCTTTAAAAAAATGGGAGGAGTTTCACTTTCAAATCCCGATGCGTTACTTATCACGTTGGATCACAATGCCCCTCCTACCAATTCGAAATTGGCCAACGATTATCAAACCATCCGTGATTTTGTTGAGAAATTCAAAATCTCAAAATTCCATGATGTTGGTGATGGAATTTGCCACCAGTTGATGTCTCATTATGCCAAACCAAAAATGATTATTGTGGGGAGCGACAGTCATACCAGTACAGCTGGTGCATTTAATGCATTTGCCGCAGGAATTGACCGGACTGAGACAGCAGGCCTTTGGAAACAAGGTGAGACCTGGTTCCGGGTTCCCGAATCTATTAAAATCACCCTCACTGGTAAACTTTCCCAGGGCGTTTATGCAAAAGACCTCGCACTTTGGATCATCGGAATGATCGGATCAAGCGGAGCAGATTATATGTCGATTGAATATCATGGAAACGGGGTAAAAACATTAACTATTTCCGATAGGATGGTTTTATCCAATCTGGCTTCCGAAATGGGTGCAAAAAATGCAGTTTTTCCTGCTGATGAAGTGTTGGAAGCTCACTTAGGAAAAAAACTGGATGGGCTATGGGCAGATGATGATGCAATCTATCTAAAAGAGATCAACATCGACCTAAATGAAGTGTTTCCTGTGGTTGCGGCACCACATCATGTGGACAATGTGAAGGCTGTTGCCGAGGTTGCCGGGGTGAAAATTCAACAAGCTTTGATTGGCACCTGTACCAACGGACGACTTCAGGACTTAAGAGAAGCAGCTGCCGTATTGAAGGGAAATAAAATTCCAAAGTATATGCAGCTCCAAATCATTCCTGCCTCTAAAGATATATATATGCAAGCAATGAAAGAAGGCCTGATCGAAATTTTTATGAATGCTGGTGCCAATGTATTAGCAGCATCCTGTGGACCATGCCTTGGAACGGGTCAGGGAATTCCCGCAGATGGTGTGAATGTAATATCAACAGCCAACCGGAACTTTAAAGGACGAATGGGAAACAGCGCTTCCAATGTTTACCTTGCTTCCCCTTCTACTGTCGCGATTTCTGCGCTCAAAGGAATGATTGCAGACCCAAGAGCAATTAAAACAGACGATAAATTTCCTTATCATGCGCCACAAAGCGCAACCGTCGATATCAAAGAAGGTGATGACCGGTATTTAAATCAGGTTTGGAATTATGCAGACGTGGATAACCTGAATACGGATCAAATGTTTTCCGGAAAACTTACTTATGAAGTCCAAAGTTCGGAACCGGAAAAAATCATGCCCCATCTTTTCAAGGGATTTGACAACAGCTTTGCTGAACGGGTTAAACCTGGCGATATCCTGGTAGCTGGTTCTAATTTTGGTTGTGGAAGTTCACGGGAACATCCCTCCGTTGGCCTTTCGTATGCTGGCATTAAAGCAGTAATCTGCAAATCGGTAAATCGCATTTTCTATCGCTCCGCTGTGAACCAGGGACTCCCTATTATTTTAGTACCGGAAGCAGTTGATGCATTTAAAAAAGGTGAACAGGTGGCTGTTGATTTTGAAAAAGGAGTGGTTGCGATTGGAGAAAAAAAGTTCTCCTTTTCTCCTTTGCCTGTAAAATTAATGGAAATCTTCCAAGCTAAAGGATTAGTCAATTACGTAAAGAACAAATGAAGAAAATTGCAAAGTCCTTTCTTTTTGTTCTAATTTCTTTGTGCATAGTTTTAATATTACGTTCTGTCTTTCCAAAAAACTCGGGATTTCTTTGGCTTTTTTTTGCTCTCCTGTTATTAGATGCCTACCTCTGGCAGTCTTTACAATCCGGAATACAAAAACAAAAGAAATGGAAACGGGTATCTATTATTATTTTGTATTGGTTCCCTCTTGGGTGTATTTTCGCACTTATGGCTATTGGGGTTGTTATTCCTTTTTTGGATTGGTATCAGCCCATCAGAACATATACAACGAGTTTTATTTTAATCATCTTTCTTTCAAAACTGTTTCCCATTCTTTCCCTGCTTTGTGCTGAATTGATCAGGGGTATTAAATATGGCTTTGAACTCTGTTTTTCTAAGCAAGACAAGCAGACTCTCCAAGTTAAAAGAAACCGACCATTACTTATTTCAGGTTGGATACTCGGCGGTATTTTTTTTCTTGTTATGTTGTATGGAACATTTTCCGGTCCATATAGATTCACTATTCAGAAGCAAACCATAGAAATCCCTAATTTACCTCCTTCTTTTGATGGATTTCGGATTGTCCAGTTCTCCGATGTCCATCTTGGTAGTTGGGTATCGAAAAAAGAGTTGAGACGCGCTATTCAGATAATGAATTCTCTTCATCCTGACGTTATCTTTTTTACCGGTGATATGTTCAACTTTTCCACATCTGATGGAATTGGTTTCGAGCAAATTCTCATGGAACTCAGGTCTTCTCTTGGTATTTATGCCATTTTAGGAAATCACGACTATGGTGATTATACTACATGGTCATCTGCGGAAGCAAAATCAAATAATTTGAAAGCAGCGAAGCAATACTATCATAACCTCGGATGGAAACTATTACTAAATTCTCATGATATAATAAAAAAAGGAGACGACAGCATTGCTATCCTTGGAGTCGAAAATTGGGGTGCAACTCAACGTTTTCAGCGTTTAGGAGATGTTGATAAAGCCCAAAAAGGGTTGAGCAGCATCGATGTTCAACTTTTATTATCACACGACCCCAGTCATTGGGATAGCATTATCAGTCAATACGATCCTTCAATCAAAATCACATTTTCCGGTCATACCCATGGAGGACAAATTGGCATCGACTGGTTTCATTTTCATTGGAGTCCGATAAATCATCTTTATCGGCATTGGTGTGGTTTATACACGAATACGAAATGGCATGAACCTCAATATCTTTATGTAAATCAGGGACTTGGATGTATTGGTTATGCTGGAAGAATTGGGATTCTTCCAGAAATTACTTTGATCACTTTAAAAAGACATTAACCTTACTACACAAACTAATATGGCACTGAATGATCGAATAGAAGCAGCCACTCATTTTGATGATATAGCATTGAAACGGACCATGACACTGCTTGAAATTTCCCGGATTGATCCTACCGACCAAACACTTGCCTTCCAGGAGATCACAAAAAAAGCCAGCATGTTATTAAATGTTGAACGGGTCAGCATCTGGCTTTATAATCAGGACAATTCACTTATTCAGTGTAAAAATCTATATATCCTCAACACGAATACACATACCGATGGGGAAATTTTTACCGTTAACGAATTTCAGCAATATTTTCAAACTCTCGAAGAAAGCAGATGTCTTTCAATTCCTGATGCTCAAAATCATCCTTTGGCATCAACGTTCAATGAAAAATATTTCATTCCACATCAAATTTATTCTCTTCTTGATATTCCAATTTTATCTGAGGGCAGACTGACTGGTGTTTTCAGCTTTGAAAGTACGCAAAAAATTAGAAATTGGACTGTTCAGGAGCAGGATTTTGGATCTTCCATAGCAGAAATTATAGCCACCCATTTGCAGGTTCACCAGCGGAGGCAAGTTGAAAAAGCACTGATTCTTTCCGAGGAAAAATACCGAAAAATCATCGACAATTCAATCATAGCCATATACCGGACAAGCATTTCCGGAAAATTACTTTTTTTTAACCAGGCTATGATTGAATTGTTCGAATTTGAAAACCCGGAAGAAGCGCTGGCATTCCCTGTTGAAAACATGTACAATAATCAGGAAGACAGGGAAAATTTTCTTCAGCAAATTCTCTCGAATCGCCTTTTAAAGAATTATGATCTTCAACTCAGATCAAAAAAGGGAAATATAAAGTCTGTTATCATCAATGCCTATATGGAAGAAGATACAATTCTGGGGATGGTAATGGATATTACAAAACGGAAAAAATACGAAGAAGAGATCAAGGCAGCCCAGATTAAAGCAGAAGAGTCGGATCGGTTTAAAACATCGCTGATGGCTAATATGAGTCATGAGTTTCGAACACCCATGAATGCCATTTTAGGTTTTTCAGATCTGATCGCTAAGGAGTCACAAGATCCCGACCTTGTTTTCTTTGCGCGTAAAATACATCTCTCAGGGCGGCGTTTAATGGCAACACTCAAAGCGATTCTTGATCTGGCAGATTTACAATCAACTCAATCAAAAATCAAGATTAGCGATATTGATCTTCAAACTTTAATCGCCGAAACCATCCATCCGTTTTCTCAAATAGCCAGTGAGAAAAACCTATATATTATTACGGAGTTTAAAGACAGCTTGTTCGCCAGAGCTGACGAGAATTTATTACAGGTTATCCTTTATAACATAGTAGATAATTCGATCAAATTCACCTCGAAAGGAGGAGTTACAATAGAAACCGATATTCAGGAGGCAGACAATCAATCCTGGGTAGTTATCCGGGTCAAGGATACGGGAATTGGAATTCCCAGAGAACAATTCGACTTTATTTTTCATGAATTTCGTCAGCTCAGCGAAGGATATAACAGAAGTTATGAAGGTACAGGATTGGGCCTGACCATTGCTCTCAGGATGGTGGAAATGATCAAAGGAAAAATTACGGTTGAGAGTGAGGTAGGTTTGGGATCTATTTTTACAATCTGGTTACCCGCAATTAATAAGACAAATAACCAATCAAAGCGCCCCAAACAAAAACCGTCAGAAGACGTTCCATCATACACATTCCAGATTCACCAGCATCAGGATTTGCGCTGGATTTTGATAGTAGAAGACAATGATGATAATGCAGAAATTATCAAACTTTATCTAAAAGGAAAGTTTTTTACAGAAAGGGCTACGGATGCTAATACAGCAATACAAATGGCATCAGAAAAACAGTTTTCCGGGATTTTGATGGATATTAACCTGGGACCGGGGATGGATGGAATGAAGGCAACATCAAAAATACGACAATTACCAAATTACAAACATACTCCGATAATTGCTATCACCGGATATACCATGACTGGTGACCGGGAAAAACTATTGGATGGAGGATGTAGTCATTATCTTGGAAAACCATTTAGTCAACAAGACCTACTTGGTTTGATGACTGAAATATTCGATAAAAATTCTAAATAATTCACAAAAGATGGACCACATGTTACCCGCACAAGAGTTAATGGTTTTAAACACCATTATCAACAATATTCCTGCGATGGTCTTTTATAAAAATCTGGATGGTGACTATATTGCTGCCAACGAGATGTTTTGCCACCAGCTTAAAACGAATCCAAAAAATATAATCGGGAAAACGGATTTCGATTTTTATCCACCCGAACGTGCTAAAAATTATTACGAAAACGACCAGAAAGTCATTAATTCGAAGACTGCCATAGAAGGATTTGAGGAAGAGATCAATATTGATGGCCAGATTAAAATTTTCAGCACAACCAAAGTACTCCTTAAAGACCAGGAGGGAAAACCTTACGGTATTATTGGTTTAGCTTACGATGTTACAGAAAGTCGCCATACTGAACACGATTTGCTGGAAAGTCGTACCCGTTATAAATACATGTATGACATGTTCCGGATGATGGCAGATAACATGCCCGATCTTTTATGGGCAAAGGATCTTAGGAAAAGATATTTATTTGTGAATAAAGCGATTTGTGAGAAAATACTGAATGCCAAAGATGTAGATGAACCAATCGGAAAAACAGATCTTTTTTTTGCTGAAAGAGAACTCAACGCCCATCCTGATAATCCTGATTGGAAAAGTTTTGCGGAAACTTTTAATGATTCGGATGACCTCACAATGCAGGAGAAAGCTCCTGGACGATTTGAAGAATTTGCTAATGCTAAAGGTCAGTTCATATATCTTGACGTTCAAAAATCTCCCATTCTTGATGAAGATGGGAATATGATCGGTACAGTTGGAAGTGGTAGAGATATTACGAAGCAAAAATTGATGGAGCAGGAATTTCAGGCACTTAATCAAAGAAATCGAGCCATCATCGAAGCTTTACCTGACCTTATGTTTCTGTTTGATGATCAAGGATATTTTCTTGAATGTTATGTTTCTAACCTAAAAGACCTCCTTGCACAACCAGACGAAATTATCGGAAAAAATGTCAGTGATTTTTTCAATCCTTTAGTCTCTTTAAAAACCAGGGAGATGATCAACAGGTGTCTCCAAACTCAAACCATTCAGACCTTTGAGTATGAGATCATAATCAAAGATGTTATCTTATATTATGAAGCCCGGTTAATTAAAGTTGACGAGAACAAAGTCCTTAGTATTTCAAGAAATATTACGGAACGAAAAAATCTACAACTTGAATTGATTGAAGCGAAGGACCATGCTGAAGAATCCTCACGACTGAAATCAACACTTTTAAATAATATGAGCCATGAATTACGAACTCCTTTAAATGGGATACTGGGATTTTCGGAAATTATGGAACATGAATTAAAAGATCCTGAATATATTGAAATGGCAAGCCACATCAATAATTCCGGAAAACGGTTGATGCGAACCCTCGATTCAATCATGCAGTTGTCACAACTTGAATCGGGTGTGAAAGCCCTACACTATGTAAAATTTGACGCTGCCAAACATTTACAAACACTGCTCGAAACATACATACAACAAGCACGGCATAAGGGGCTGTTTATGGAAGTTCGAAATATTTCGGCAGGAATTGGGTACCTCGATCTATTTTTCTTTACTCAAGCCATCTCAAATATTCTTGACAATGCCCTCAAATTTACTAAGGAGGGAGGCGTTACATTTGAAGTGCAAGAAATAATGCGTCAAAATGTCCGGTGGCTTGAGTTTCATATTGAAGACACTGGGATTGGAATTTCCGAAACTCATTTGAAACTGATATTCGAAGAATTCAGACAGGCTAGTGAAGGACAAAACCGCAGTTTCGAGGGGACAGGACTTGGATTAACCGTAGCAAAAAAAATGATCCTGCTTTTAGGGGGAGAAATTGAGGTGCAAAGTAAAATTGGCAAAGGTTCATCTTTTACAATTTTTATTCCCTTCCCCGAACATAAGGAAACCGTGGTCCTTCCCTCTTCTGAAAGACAAGGAGATTCATCCAAAAAAAAGCCTTTTGAATTATCTGCAATTGAGCAAAGGAATATATTATTAGTTGAAGATAATGAAGTCAATAGCCAACTCACTACTGCCTATCTAAAAAACAAGTACAATGTTGATTGGGCTCTGGATGGCCCTATCGCTATTGAAAAACTACACTATAAAACCTATGATGCCATTTTAATGGATATAAATTTAGGACCTGGCGGAATGGACGGCCTTCAGGCGGCCCAACTGATCAGAAAAATAAAAGGTTGTGAAAACATTCCCATTATCGCACTTACCGGATATACTATGTTTGGAGACCGGGAACGACTGGTTGCCGGAGGATGTAGTGATTATCTTCCAAAACCATTTACCAAAGCAGATATTCTTGGACTTTTAGAAAAAATTCTTGCCCAATAAAGCATCTGGTTACTTTGCTCTTGAAACCTGAATAAAGGACACTTCAATATCTCCCCCTTGCGGATAAAGACTTATCCAGTTGTTATCTTCACGGTACCAAAGATCCTGATCTTTCACACTCACGAGCCGTTCACTTATTTTCCCGTCGAAACTAAGGTTACGGATTACTACCCCACCGTTGGGTTGTTTATCTTTTCCGTAGCGCATCAAAACATTGAATGATTTGTTTGATAGATTTTTAATTTTCAGATATACAAAATTATTCTTACGAGAGGCCATATTTACCGGAAGAAAAGGAAATTGCTTTTCTGATCCCGTAGTGATGATGACTGGTGATTTCAGTACATCAGCAATGGCATTTTCAGCGATGGTCCGACGGATCTTTGCAATCATTTCCCGAGGATAATTCTCCATCGGAAGAAAATTTATGGCTTCCGTGTATGAATCAACTGCTTTATCGAACTCAAAAGAATTAAAAAACCGATCCGCATCAGCTATTGCTTTGTCATATAAAGATTTATTGGCACGATATAAGGAATCTACACGTGATGAAATCAATGCAATTTTTTCTTTCGGGTAAGATTCTGAAGGAAACAGACCCAACGCTTGTTGATAGGCTTCTTTTGATTTTGCATACTCTTTGACATTAAGAGCATTGTCCCCACTTGAAATTAAATTTTCATATAATTTTCTTTTTCCAAGAAGTAACTCAAGTGCTTTGTTAATTTCTTCTATTTTTTCCTTAGGATAGGTTACTTCTGGTTTTAAATTTATTGCATTTTGATATTCAGTCCTTGCTTCTTCATATTTTTTCTGAAGCAACATTTGGTCTCCATTGGCTATTGCAGTTTTATAAGCATCCTCCTTCGCTTTAATTTCAGCAAGAATGCTATTTATCCAGTCAATTCTATCTTTCGGATACTGTTCTTCCGGCTTGAGATTCCCAGCATTGGTATATTCCGTTTTTGCCAGATCGTACGACTTCGATGCAAGCAATTGATCGGCTTTGGTTATCGAAGCCAGGTATTTTTCTTGAATGGATTTTTGCCTCGCAATTTCAGTCAACAATGTATTGATTTCTGAAACCTTATCTTTTGGATATTGTTCTTCTGGTTTTATGCCCGAGGCTGCCTCATAACCAGTCTTTGCCATCTCATACGATTTTTCATTGAACAATTTATCAGCAGCTGCAATCGCCTTCGAATATTGTTCTTCCTTCGCTTTGACCTGAGCCAATAAACCAAGAGCTTTGTCAATTTCAGACAAACGGGCAGTGGAAATTGGATCGGCAGGTTTCAAAGCAAGCGCTTTCTTATATTCCTGCTTGGCCATCTCATACGACTTTTCCAGAAAGAGTTTATCGGCATTGGCCAACATCTGCGCATAATTATCGTCAAAGGC